>Ga0190275_10000068_pt1 | contig 125873 bp, 112 predicted proteins | sample Popmic550T_FD_133745 | JGI IMG/M metagenome (GOLD analysis project Ga0190275, IMG submission 133745) | Populus adjacent soil microbial communities from riparian zone of Yellowstone River, Montana, USA - 550 T | ecosystem: Environmental > Terrestrial > Soil > Riparian zone > Trees stand... | reverse complement strand
TCGTCGCGGAAGCGGCGGGCCAGGGCAACGACCGGGTGTTCGCCAGCGCGAGCTTCGTGCTTGGCGCCGGCGCCGAGGTGGAGACGCTCAGCACGAGCTTTCACGCCGGTACGACGGCGATCAACCTGAGCGGCAGCAACAGCGCGAATCTGGTCGTCGGCAACGATGGCATCAACGTCCTCGACGGGCGCGGCGGCAACGACGTGCTGCAGGGCCGCGGGGGCGCGGACAGCTTTGCCTTCACGACGGCGCTGAACGGGGTCGACACCATCCTCGATTTCAACGTCGCCGACGACACGATCCGCCTCGGCGGAGAAGCGGGGCAGCCCTTCGCCCTGCTCGGCTCGGGAGCGCTGGCGACGACGTCGTTCCTGATCGGGGCGGCGGCCCAGACCGCGAGCCAGGTCCTCATTTACGACGCCTTGACGGGTGCGCTGCGCTACGACGCCGACGGGAACGGCGCCGGCGCCGCGGTCCACTTCGCAACGCTGTCCACCGGCCTCGCCCTGACCGCCGCGGACTTCGTCGTCTGGGGACCGGCCAACAACGCGCCGACGATCGGCTCGGCCGGGACCGCGAGCGTGGCCGAGAACAGCCCGGTCGCCAATGTCGTCTATCAAGTCGCGGCAAGCGACGTCGATGGCGACCGGCTCACCTATACACTAAGCGGGACCGACGCCGGCCTGCTGACCATCGATGGCAACGGCGCCGTACGCTTGCGCGCTCCCGCCGATTTCGAAGTGCGAACGACGTATAATTTCACCGTCGTCGCGAGCGATTCCGGGCTGTCGGCCAGCCGCGCGGTTACGCTCACCGTGACCGACCTGAACGACAATGTCGCGACCCCCGTGATCAACGAGATCCCGGGATCGAACGATGCCACCGGTCAGGCCCAGTCGATCGCTCGCGCCGCCCTCCTCGTCGCGCCCAACCCCAATCTCGCGGACGACGATCTCCCCTCGGCGACGATCCAGGGCAGCATTTCGAGCGAACTGGACAAGGATTTCTTCAGCATCACGCTGGCGGCGGGCGAACGCCTGACCCTCGACATCGACGGGACCACCGGAGGCCTCGATTCCCATATCCGCGTGTACGGCCCAGACGGCCTGGAGCTCTGGGACAATGACGATCTGGTGGGCTTCGATCCGGGTTCCGTGGAGACCATCGCGGAGCACAACACCGATTCCTTTTTCAGCTTTCGCGCAGCGAGCGCCGGCACCTATTATTTCTCGGTCGAGGCGTTTTCCGCGCTCTCGACGGGGAGTTACAAGCTCCACGTCACGGTCGGCCCGCCCGCGACCGCGGCCCAGCTCCTCGACGAGGACATCGATGCGCTGGTCAGCCTCGCGAAATGGCCCACCAACGCCGTCACCTATTCCTTTCCCGATTCCGCCGCCGATTATCCTGCCGGCTTCGGCGATCCCGACGAGCCGGAGGTGCCGACTTTCGCGCCGTTCACCGGCGTTCAGCAGGGGGTCGTCCATTCGCTCCTCCAGCATATCTCGACGATGACGGCCCTCGGCTTCCAGCATCTGACCGGGGCCAGCGACCGGGATGCGCAGCTTCGCTTCGCAATGACGGACGGCACCGAGGCGGCCCATGCCTATTATCCCGGCAATGCCCCCGAAGCCGGCAGCGCCTGGTTCAACAAGGTGAATTTCAACGCCCCCCACAAAGGCAATTATGCCTGGATGGGAATTCTCCACGAGATCGGCCACGCGCTTGGCCTGAAGCACGGACATGAACCGCCGGCGATCAGCCCTGGGCGCGACTCGCTCGAATATTCGGTGATGACCTATCGCTCCTATCCGGGCGACCCGCTCAGCGAGGGTTATTCGAACGAGACGTGGGGCTATCCGCAGACGCTGATGATGCTCGATATCGCCGCGCTGCAGCGAATCTACGGCGCCAATTACACCTTCAATTCGGGCAACACCGTCTATTCATGGAGCCAGCCCACCGGCGAGATGTCCATCAACGGGGTCGGCCAGGGCGCCCCAGGCGCGAATCGCATCTTCATGACCGTCTGGGACGGCGGCGGCATCGACACTTATGATCTGTCGACTTACTCATTCAATATGACCATCGACCTTCGGCCCGGCGAATGGTCGATGTTGGATCAGGCTCAGCGGGCAAATCTGGGACCGGGCGGACAATTCGCGCGCGGCAATGTCGCCAACGCGCTCCTCCACGATGACGATCCCCGTTCGCTGATCGAGAACGCGATCGGCGGGATCAGCAGCGATAAAATTATCGCCAACGAAGCGGTCAACCGGCTTACGGGAGGAGCAGCGCAGGACCATTTTATCTGGGTGTCGGCTGAGTATTCGCCAACTGGCCAGGCCGACATCGTCACCGATTTCGTGCCGGGATCCGACCAGCTCGTCTTCGCACAGATCGACGCCCGCCCCAGCACGCCGATCGACGATGCTTTCGCTTTCATAGAAACGGCTGCGTTCACCGGCCCCGGTCAAATCCGTTATGAGGTGATTGGAAACAATACGCATGTTTTCGCGGAGCTCGACGGCGACGGCATCGCGGACATGGAGATCATCCTCAGCAACATGGTGACGCCGCTCTCGGGCATCGACATCTGGGCCTGACCAACGGCGACGGGACGTGCATTTGATTGCGAAAATCCTGACCGGGGCTGTACTGGTGGCAAGCGCCGGCGAGCCCATACGGATCCGAGAGGATGCAGTGCCTGGACCTCGACACACAACTCCCTTGCCGCCCCCGCGCGACGGGAACATCGCTATCCGCGAGGAGCTGGACGCCGCGCGCCGGGCGGACACGGTGGCGGCCTACGATCTGTTCATTGCCCGTCATCCGGATCATCCGCTCACCCGGACGGCGCGACAGGAGCGGGCCCGCCTCGTCGAGAGAGTGAGGCGGAAATAGGTCGCTGGCCAGGTTTCGGCCGATCAGCTTGCGAGCGCGCTCGTGCCGAAAGCCATGGCTCGACGGGAGGAGCAATGGCGAGCCGGGTCGAGAAGGGCGATCACGACGGCAATTGCGCCGCTCGGCGACCGGCGGCATAGACCCTTTACCGGCGGGGCGTCTGTCTCTAAGGCGGCTCTCATCGGCCTGCCTTGCGAATGGTAGGCCATTAATTTTTAGGACGGAATTCGTGAAGGGCTATTCGTGGTGCTGGGGCGCGCTCCTCGCCGGCTTGACCGTGAGCGGTTGCGCCGGGCCGAGGTTGTTGGACACGGGCCGGGTCGGCATCGTGACCCAGGAGGCCTTTCCGCCGCCCACGCTGGCTGACCTCGCGAGCTCCGCGCGTCCCCATCTGGTCGGACCGTTCGACCGGGTGTCGGTGGAGGTTCTGGGCCTGCCCGATCTGAGCCGTCAGGTGCAGGCGGATGCAAGCGGGCACATCGCCCTGCCGCTCGCCGGCTCGATCGACGCGACCGGCAAGACCCCCGAAGAGCTTGCCCGAATGATCGAGGAGCGGCTTCAGGCCAGCTACGTTCGCGATCCGCGCGTTACGGTCAGCATCGTCGAGACGGTCAGTCAGGTCGTGACCATCGACGGCCAGGTCAGGGCGCCGGGCATGTACCCGGTCGCCGGCCGGATGACCTTGATGCGCTCGATCGCGCGGGCGCAGGGCACGACCGAATTTGCCAGGACGAGCCACGTCGTCGTCTTTCGGACCGTGGAGGGGCAGCAGATGGCCGCCCTCTACGATCTGCGGGCGATCAGGCTGGGGGCCTATGAGGATCCTCAAATTTATCCCAACGACGTCGTGCTTGTCGGCGAGTCGTCGGCGCGGCGTTTGTTTCCCCAGATTCTGCAGGCCTCGACCTTGTTGCTCACGCCGATCGTGACCTTGCTCAACCGCTAAAAAGCGCCGTCTCAGGAACCCGATGAACGATTCTACCTTCAACCCGAATCATGGCGATAATCCGCGCGACCTCGGCCTCCTTCAGGGTGAGGTCAACGAGGGGGCGCGTGGCGACGGCGCCTCGCTCGTGGTCGGCTATCTGCGCATCGCCCAGCGGCGGAAATGGCTGATCCTCGGCGCCGTCGCGGTCTCGGCAATCCTGGGACTTCTGCTGACTTTGCTGATGACGCCGCTCTATACGTCCGAGGCAACGCTCGAAATCCAGCGCGAGAATAATCGTCTCACTCAGGTCAAGGGCGTGGAGCCCGATTCGTCGGGCTCCGCCGACATGGAGTTTTACCAGACTCAATACGGCCTGCTGCAATCGCGTTCGCTCGCCGAGCGGGTTGCCACGGACATGCGATTATATGCGGACCCGGAATTCTTCGCGATGTTCGGCGACGAGGAAACCGCCGGAGCCATTCGCGAAAACCCGGCGGCGAACAGCCAGGTCACCCGCCAGGACAGGGTTCGCCGCGCGGGACGGCTTTTGCTGGACAATGTCAACGTCGCGCCGGTTCGGCTGTCGCGACTGGTCTCGGTCCGCTTCACGAGCCCGGATCCGCGATTTTCCGCGCGGGTGATCAACGCCTGGACCAGGCATTTCATCGAGATCACGCTGGAGCGGCGCGTCGAGGCGACCTCCTATGCGCGGCGGTTTCTGGAGCAGCAACTCGAGCAGCTTCGCGCCCGGCTGGAGACGTCGGAGCGGCAGCTGGTCAGTTATGCGTCGCAGCAGCGGATCATCAACATCCCGTCGAGCATCTCGTCGTCGGACGCGGCCGGCGGCTCGACCATGACCGAGCGGCCCCTGGTCGCCGAGGACCTTTCCGCGCTGAATGAGCAACTCAATCTGGCCACCGCTGCGCGCATCGCCGCCCAGAGCCGCGTTCGCGGCACCGGCGGCGCGACCGTCGAAGCGCTCCAGAATCAGGCGATCTCGTCGCTTCGCGAGCGCAGAGCCGAACTGTCCGCCGAGCGCGCCCGCTTGCTGACCCAATTCGAGCCGGAATATCCCCCGGCCATGGCGCTCAGCAATCAGATCCAGGAACTGGATCGTTCGATCGGGCGCGAAGAGGGCCGGGTTCGCAGTACCTTGCAGGACACCTATCAGGCCGCGGCGAGCAGGGAATCGGCTCTGAGGGCTCGCGTCGAAGGCCTGCAGGAGGATCTCCTCAACCTTCGCGGCCGGACCATCCAGTACAATATCTATCAGCGTGACGTCGACACCAACCGCCAGCTTTATGACGGGCTTTTGCAGCGTTATAAGGAGATTGGCGTGGCCGGCGGGGTGGGCGTGAACAACGTCGCCATCGTCGATCCGGGCCAGATCCCGCTCAGCCCGTCCAGCCCCAATTTCATCCGCAACCTGCTGCTGGCGCTGATGCTCGGCGGCGTCGTCGGCATCGGCCTGGCCTTCGCTTTCGAGCAGATCGACGAGACGATCTCGCTGCCCAGCGACGTCCAGATCCTGGGTCTTCCGTTGCTCGGAACGATCCCCAAGTCGGACAATGTGGATCCGCGCGAGGAGCTCGGAGACCCGAAATCCTCGCTTGTCGAAGCCTATCTGTCGACCCAGACGAGCCTCGCCTTCACGACGGATCACGGGATTCCGAAATCCCTCACCGTCACCAGTACGCGTCCCGCCGAAGGAAAGAGCACGACGGCGTACGCGATCGCTTTGTCGCTCGCCCGAACCGGCCGTCAGGTGGTGCTGGTCGATGCCGACATGCGCTCGCCCTCGCTGCACTCGATGTTCGCCGTCGACAACAAACTCGGCCTCAGCAATTATCTGACCGGAATGGACAATCTGGGCGAGATGGTGCGAACCGATATTGCCAGCGGCCTTGCGCTCATGTCGGCCGGACCCTCGCCGCCCAATGCCGCCGAACTGCTGGTCGGCGACCGCCTCGACCAGCTGATCCGCGAACTCTCGACGCGCTTCGATCATGTCATTCTGGATGCCCCGCCGGTGATGGGCCTCGCCGACACGCCGCTCATCGCGAGCCGGGTCGAGGGTGTGATCTTCGTCGTCGAATCGCATGAGACGCCGACCAGCCTGGCGCGAGTCGCGGTCGGGCGGCTGAGGGATGCGCAGGCCCGGGTCCTGGGCGTCTTGCTGACCAAGTTCGAATCCAAGCGCGCGCATTATGGCTATGGTTACGACTATGGATATGGATATGGCCGAGGCGATAGCGACGCGAAGCCGGCTTGAAGGGCCGCTGGACCCGGTTTAGCCATCGCCCCGTTTGAAATCGAACCGCGAACGCGCCCTTGCCGGCGGTTCGCGGGAGGCGGACCCGGACGGTGTTTTTCCGACGTTGTCTGAGGCGCCGCCGCATCTTGAGAGCGCGTGGCGCCGTGGCGGCCACTATGAGACAGGGACTAAGGTGATAGATTATAAGTCAGTGCTGATCACCGGTGGTACCGGGTCATTCGGCAAGCAGATGCTGCGCAAGCTGCTTGAAGAGACCGATATCGAACGCGTCATCATCTTCAGCCGCGACGAGCTCAAGCAGTTCGAACTCGCCCACAAATCCTGGCTCCTGCCGCATATCGACCGCGTCCGTTTCTTTCTCGGCGACGTCCGGGACCGCGAGCGCCTGATGCTGGCCTTCGAGGGGGTCGACGTGGTGATCCATGCCGCCGCGTTGAAACAGGTCCCCGCCGCGGAATATAATCCGTTCGAGGCGATCAAGACCAATGTGATCGGTGCGCAGAACGTCATCGACGCCGCCCGTACGCAGGGTGTGCGGCGGGTCGTGGCGCTGTCCACCGACAAGGCAGCCGCCCCAATCAACCTCTATGGCGCGACCAAATTGTGCTCCGACAAGCTGTTCATCGCGGCCAACCATTATGCCGGTCCGCGCGGCACGCTGTGCAGCGTGGTGCGCTACGGCAACGTGATGGGCAGCCGCGGCAGCGTCATCCCCTTCTTCCTCGAGCGCAAGGACAGCGGCGTCCTCCCGATCACCGACGAACGGATGACGCGCTTTTCGATCACCCTCGAGGAGGGCGTTCGCTTCGTCCTGCAATGTCTCGAGCGGATGTGGGGCGGCGAGCTCTTCGTGCCCAAGATCCCGTCCTACCGCATTCTCGACGTCGCGGCGGCGATCGCGCCGGACGCCAGGATCGAACATGTCGGGATCCGGCCGGGGGAGAAGCTGCACGAGGAGATGATCACGGTCACCGATGCGCTCGCGACGGCCGAGTTCGACGATTATTTCGTGATCCTGCCGTCGCTGCCGCTGTGGGAGACCGATCGCTTCGTCGCCGAAAGCGGCCATGGCAACGGCCGGATGGCCCCCGAGGGCTTCGCCTACAATAGCGGGACCAACGATGTCTTTCTGACGGTCGAGGAAATCCGCGACTTGATCAAGACCCATGTCGAGATCTGATCCGCCTTTTCTTCCCTACGGTCGTCAGGACATTACCGACGACGACGTCGAAGCCGTGGCCAATGTCCTGCGGTCGGCCTGGCTCACCCAGGGGCCGGAGATTGGGAGCTTCGAAGCCGCCCTTTGCGCGCTCACCGGAGCCCCCTTTGCAATTGCCGTCTGCAACGCGACGGCGGCCCTCCACATCGCCTGCCTGGCCTGCGATCTGGGCCCCGGCGATCTCGCCTGGACAAGCCCGAACAGCTTCGTCGCCTCCGCCAATTGCGCGCTCTATTGCGGCGCCGACGTCGATTTCGTGGACATCGACCCGGTCAGCCTCAACATGTCGGTGGAAGCGCTCGAAGCGAAGCTTGTCCGTGCCGAGGCCGAGGGCCGGCTTCCCAAGGTCGTGATCCCGGTCCACTTCGCCGGCCAATCCTGCGAGATGGCCGCGATCGGCGCGTTGGCAGGGCGTTACGGCTTCAGGGTCATCGAAGATGCGAGCCATGCGGTCGGCGGCACGATCGACGATGTGCCCGTCGGCGCCTGCGCCCATTCCGACATCACCGTCTTCAGCTTCCATCCGGTCAAGATCGTCACCACCGGGGAAGGAGGGGCGGCGCTGACCCGCGACCCCGAATTGGCGAACCGCCTGGAGCTGCTCCGCAGCCACGGAATCACGCGTCGGGACGATCAGCTGACGCAGGCCGGTCCTGGCCCGTGGTATTACGAGCAGCTGGTGCTGGGCTTCAACTATCGGATGACCGACATCCAGGCGGCGCTCGGCACCAGCCAGCTCGGGCGGATCGAGGGCTATTTGCAACGGCGGCACGCGCTCGCCGATCTGTACGATGCGGGCCTGGAGGGGTTTGCGCTGACGCGGCCCGTTCGCCTCCCCGGCCGCTACAGCGCGCTTCACCTTTACGTCGTCCAGCTGCACGATCCGGACAAGCGGACCGCGGTCTTCGAGGCGCTGAGCCAGGCCAATATCGGGGTGAACGTCCACTATATCCCGATTCATCTCCAGCCTTATTATCGGCAACTCGGTTTCGGGCCGGGCGATTTCCCCAAGGCCGAGGATTATTACGCCCGCGCCATCACCCTGCCGCTCCATCCCCGGATGACCGACGCCGACGTGGAGCGCGTCATCGCCTCGCTTGCCGAGGCGATGGGATGAAGCTGGCGCTGGGCACCGTGCAGTTCGGCACCGATTACGGCGCCTTCAACGCCGAGGGCCGGGTCGACGAAGCCATGGTCGTCGCCTGTCTCGATCGTGCGCAAGCCCGGGGCATCGACCTGCTCGATACCGCCCGCGCTTATGGCGAGAGCGAGGCGGTGCTCGGTCGCCTGGATGCCGCATCCCGGTTTCGGATCGTGACCAAGGTGCCCGGCCTCGGCGGCGCGGGGGCCGACGGCATTGCCAGATCGATCGAGGCGAGCCTCGCCGCGCTTCGAACCGACCGGGTTCATGCCGTCCTGCTCCACGATGCCGCCGATCTGACCGGCGCGGGGGCCGACCCGATATGGCGGCGGCTCGAAGCGCTTGTCGAGGGCGGCGTCGCCGGCAAGGTGGGCGTCTCGGTTTACGATCCGGGACAAGCGCTTGCCCTGGCCGCCCGCTATCCGCTCGGGATCGTGCAGGCGCCCTATAGCGCGTTCGATCAGCGCATGCGGATGGAGGGCGCCTTTTCCGCGCTTGTCGAGACCAGGGTCGAAATCCATGCCCGGTCGATCTTCCTGCAGGGTTTCGCGCTTGCGGACCCGGGCGCCTTGCCCCCCCATTTGTGCGCGCATCGTCATGCCCTCGAGGGCTTTCGGGTCCTGGCGGAAAGCCACGGCCTGACCCCGCTCCAGCTCGCGCTCGCCGCGGCGGAGCGGGAGCCCGCGATCGCCCGCATCGTCGTCGGCGTCCAGTCGCTCGCGAACCTGGATGAAATTCTGGACGCAGCTGGCCTCGATCTCCCGATCCCCGACCTCGCCGAATGCGCAAGCGACGCCGCCGCGCTGATCAACCCCTCCTTGTGGCACAAAGCGGCATGACCAACCCGCGCATCATGGCCGTCGTTCAGGCCCGGATGAGCTCGGGACGCTTGCCCGGCAAGGTGCTGGCGCCGATCGCGGGGCGGCCCGCGATCCTGTTCATGTACGAACGCCTGCTTCGGGCGCGCAGGCTGGACGGGATCTGCCTGGCGACCAGCGTCGATTCCTCCGATGACCCGCTTGCCGAGGCCGCGCGCGGGGCCGGGATGCCGGTGTTTCGCGGTAGCCTGGATGACGTGCTGGATCGTTTCGTCGGTGCCGCGCGGCTACACGGGAGCGAGATCGTCGTGCGCCTGACCGGCGATTGTCCGCTGATCGATCCCGACGTGGTGGATCGCGTCGTCGCCCTGCTCGACGAGGGCGGTTTCGACTATGTTTCGAATGCCGATCCGCCGACCTTCCCGGACGGGCTCGACGTGGAGGCCGTGAGGACCGAGGCGCTCGAAAGCGCGGGGGCGGAAGCGACGCTGGGCTCGGAACGCGAACATGTCACCTTGTTCATCCGCAATCGGCCCGAACGCTTCCGTTGCGCCAATCTGCGCTCGCCGATCGACCTGTCCGCCTTGCGCTGGACCGTCGATTATCAGGACGATCTCGAGCTCGTCCGTCAGCTTGCCGGAGGGGTGAAAGGGGACCCGGTCCTCGCCGACCGGTTCGATTTCCTGCGCGTCTACGACGAATTGGGACTTGGGAAGGCCGCTCATCCGCGCAACGAGGGCCTTGCCGCTTCGCTGGCGCAAGACCGGGCGCAGGATCGGCCCGCGACGATCTCGACCGACTAGGAACCCTCGTGGCGCGGTTGCTCTTCATCGAAAATCGCGAAAAGACCGTCTTCTGGGCGGGGATCGCGCGGCTGCTCGGCGGGCAAGGGCATGACGTCGCCTGGCTCGTCCAGAACCCCGTCTTCGCGCGCGATCTTCCCGGCCGGGTGCACCGCATCCCGTTTCCGCGCCAGGCCGAGCTCGACGACGGCGCGGCGCTCGCGGCGTTTCCGATCCTCGCCACCGACCGGGGCCGGGAGCATTTCGAGGCGGGGCATGCCCATTACCTGCATTATGCGAAATGGATCGAAGCGATCCTCGACCGGGAAGGCCCGGATGTGGTGATCGGCGAGCCGACCCTGTTCCACGAACTGCTCGCGCTCGAACTGTGCGACCGCAAATCGATTCCGTTCATCCATCCCGTCGGCGAACGCTATCCGTCCGGGCGGTTTGCGATCTTCGACGGCGCCTCTCAACGCACCGTTCTGGAAAGCGGCGACCAGCTTGACGGCGGCGTCGCTCTCGATCTCGCCGCGCGGATCGCCGACGGGAGGACGATCCCGACCTACATCGCCCGCGGCAGCCGAATCGACCGTCTGCGCAATCGCTTGCGATGGGGCGTCACTCGAAGCCGGGTCATCGCGGGGCGTTGGCTCGGCGAGCATTACAACACGCCGTCGCTCAGGCGAAAACTGGCGCTGAACCGCGGCGCGAAGGCCAATCTGGCCCGCTGGACGGCAAGCGCCTCGCGTCCCCCGCTACCGGCGCGCACGATCCTCTACCCGTTGCAGATGCAGCCGGAGAATACGATCGACGTCTGGGGCCGTCCGGACTGGGACCAGGTGGCGATCATCGGGCGGATCCTCGCGGTCACGCCGGACGACGTCGCGGTGGCGGTCAAAGCGAATCCAAAGCCCTATTACGAGCTGTCCGACGCCTTGCTCGACTTCGCCGCGCAGGAGCCGCGAGTCCATTTGCTGCCGGTCGAGATGGGCATGGTCGATGCGCTTCGCCAGGTCGCCACCGGGGCGATCACCGTTACCGGGACGGTCGGCTACGAAGCCGTTTGCGGGCGCGGCCGCTGCCTGTCGATCGCCCATCCGGTGCTCGACGATCATTTCGCGAATTTCGCGGCGCCGTCGATCGAGGCCGCGGCGCAGCGGCTCATCGCCGATCCCGAAGCGGGGCGCGGCTCCCCTGAACAAGGCGCGCGGCTGATGCAGCTGCTGACCGCGCGGTCGTTTGAAGGCCTGGTCAGCGACCCGGTCTCGCTGCCGGAATGCCTGGCTCCCACCAATCTCGCATATGTCGCTCGCGCGGTCGGCTTAGCCATTGAACATATTGGAAGATTGGAAAAGGGGCCAGTTGCCCTCCGCGCCCCGGCAGGATAAGGTGCCCTTTCGTTCCCGGGAGAAACCGGTTAGAGCGACCGCGCCCGTGGGGGTCGATCGTCAGGAGCAGTTGAATGAAGCGGTGCGTACCCTGTGGGCTGCCCGAAACGCACGAGACCATCTCGTTCGATAAGGACAGCGTCTGCAACATCTGCCGGGGTCAGGAATATCGTAACGAGCAAGTCGATTGGGACGCGCAGAAGCTCGCGCTGGACGCGCTCATCGGCGAGTATCGCGGGCGCTACGACTATGATTGCATCATTCCCTTTTCGGGCGGCAAGGACAGCACCTGGACCCTCTATTATTTGGTCAAGGAATATGGCCTGAAGCCGCTGGTCGTCCGCTTCGACCACGGCTTCATGCGCCCCAATCTCGAAGAGAATGTGATGAAGACGTCGCGCACGCTCGGCGTCGACGTGCTGTCCTTCCGGCCGAACTGGAAGGTCGTGCAGAAGCTGATGCTCCAGAGCTTCCTGGAAAAGGGAGACTTTTGCTGGCACTGTCACACCGGCATCGGCAGCTACCCGATGTGGATCGCGCTCGAGAAGAAGATTCCGCTGATCCTGTGGGGCGAGCCGTCGGCCGAATATACCTCCTATTTCAGCTATGAGAATGTCGAGGAAGTCGACGAGAAGCGGTTCAACCGGATCACCAATCTCGGGATCAGCGCGGACGACATGTACGTCCGCCTGGGCGGCAACGTCGATCATCGCGACCTCAAGCCGTATACCTATCCGCCGCTCAAGGAATTGCGCGAACTGAACTACCGTTCGGTGTGCCTCGGCTCCTACGTCAAATGGGACGTCAAGAAGCAGTCGGAGATTATCGGACGCGAGCTCGGCTGGAAGGGCGACGAGGTCGAGAACGTGCCGCCGCAATATCGCTACGAGAAGATCGAATGTGCGATGCAGGGCGTGCGAGACTATATCAAATATATCAAGCGCGGCTATTCGCGGCCGTCCCATCTCGTCGCGATCGACATTCGCAACGGCCGCATGAGCCGCAACGAAGGTCAGCATCTGATCGAGGAATATGAGGGCAAGCGTCCGCCGAGCCTGGACATTTTCCTCGACTTCATCGGCATGACCGAGGCGGAGTTCATGGAAGTGGCGATGAGCCATCAGGTTTCGCCTTATGTTCACGATCCCGCGCAAACCCAGCCGGGCGCCAAGACCCACGATTTCGACAAGTGGATCCGGCAGGGCGCGATGGAGCGCGAAGCCTCGCAGGAGGTGCTGAAGCGCTGGCGTGAGCAGCAGGTCCGGGCCGACGCGAAGCAAAGCTGATGGCCGCGGGCAAGAGGCGCGTCGGCATCATCGACTACGAGGCCGGCAACGTCCGTTCGATCGAGAACGCGCTCGAACATCTCGGCGCGCGGGCCGAGCGGGTGACTCGCGAGGCAGAGCTGAGCGAGGTGACCCACCTGCTGCTGCCGGGCGTCGGCGCGTTCGGCCATTGCGCCCAAAAGCTGGAAGCCACGGGCCTGGTGCCGGCGCTGAGGCACGCCGTGATCGAAGAGGGCACGCCCATGCTCGGCATCTGCGTCGGCATGCAGCTGCTCGCGGACCGGAGCGAGGAGCTTGGCGGCCATGCCGGCCTCGGCTGGATCGGCGGCACGGTGCGCCCGATCCTGCCCGCTCCGCCGATGGTGCGGGTCCCCCATGTCGGCTGGAACGACGTTCGTTTCGAGGAGGCATTCGGCGACTTTGCGGCGGGCTCCAGCGCCGATTTCTATTTCGATCACAGCTTCGCCTATCACGACCCGCGTGAAGGCCGCGTGCTCGGCAGCTGCGAACATGGCACCCGCTTCGCCGCGGCGCTGCGCCACGGCAATCTGGTCTCGGCGCAATTCCATCCTGAAAAGAGCCAGGCGGCGGGCCTTCGCTTCCTCGCCGCCTTCCTGGCCATGGATCCGAAATGCTGAAGAAGCGGATCGTCCCCAAGCTGCTGATCAAGCATCGTCAGCTCGGCAGCCAAGTCCGGCCGGTGCTGGTCACGACCCGCGGCTATAGCGACATTCGCGACGTCGGCGATCCGATCAGCCAGGCCAAGATCTACGAAGCGCAATTCGCCGACGAGCTGATCGTGCTCAACATAGACGGCACCGAGATCGCCGGCGACGAGGTCATGCTGAGCCTGATCGAGCGCTTGGCAAGCGAGACCTTCATGCCGCTCGCGGTCGGTGGCGGGGTCCGCAAGCCCGCGGATTTCGGGGTGTTGCTCAGTCGCGGCGCCGATAAGGTGACGATCAACCGGATGGCGGTCGAACAGCCGGCCCTGATCACCGAGGCCGCGGCGCGCTACGGTGCGCAATGCGTGGTCGTCTCGATCGACTATCGCAAGGGACCGGATGGCCGCGCCGAAGTGCACATCGACCATGCGTCGCGGCCCACCGGGCTCGATGTCCTCGATTTCGCGCGACGCGTCTTCGAGCTCGGCGCGGGGGAGATCCTGCTCACCGACGCCGACCGCGACGGCAACGGCCAGGGCATCGACATCGAGACGCTGCGGGCGGTGACCGATGCGGTCCCGATCCCGGTGATCGCCTCCGGCGGCTGCGGCCTTTCCGCCCATTTCGCGCAGGCCCTTGCCGACGGCGGAGCGGAAGCGGTGGCGGCCGGCACCTTCTTCTGTTTTCGCGACCAGAATCCGATGCAGGCGCGCGCCCATGTCCGCAACGCCGGCATCCCGATCCGCGCGGAGGTGTGATGCGTCTGGAGCCGACCTTCCGCTGGTCCGACGAGATCGCGGCCCTGTTCACGCTGACCCCTGAGCATGTCACCGACGCCTATGTGGGCTGGATGGCGGACCCGGAGGTGAACCGCTATCTCGAAAGCCGGTTCGCCGTCCACAGGCGCGAGGACATCGAGGCCTATGTCGCCGCGCGGCTCGCCGGCGAGGACCTGCTGCTCGGCATCCACAGCCGGGCTCTCGACCGGCATGTCGGCAACATCAAGCTCGGGCCGATCGACCGCCATCACGGGCTTGGCGAAATCGGCATCATGATCGGCGACCGGGACGCCTGGGGAAAGGGCATCGCGACGGCCGCGATCCGGCGGATCAGTGCGATCGCGTTCGAAGAACTGGGCCTGCGCAAGCTTTCGGCGGGCTGCTACGCCTCCAATGTCGGGAGCCGCAAGGCCTTCGAGGCCGCCGGCTTCGCCGTGGAAGCGATCCGCCCGGCGCACGTGCTGGTCGACGGCCAGCCAGTTGACGCGGTTCTGCTCGGGCTGGCAAGGGCGGCGTAAGGACACCGAACATGCGAAGCTTTGCCAATTCCGAACGCTATCTCGCGCGCGCCCGGCGCGTGATCCCGCTCGGCAGCCAGACATTCAGCAAGAGCCGGACCCAGTTCCCGCTCGGCGTGTCGCCTTTGTTCATCCAGCGCGCCTCCGGGTCCCGGGTCTGGGACGTCGACGGCAACGAATATGTGGATTTCGTCAGCAGCCTGGCGGCGGTGACGCTCGGCTATGGCGACCCCGACGTGACCGAAGCGGTCCGTGCGCAACTCGACGACGGGGTCATCTTCACCCTCCCGCATCCGATCGAGGCCGAAGTCGCCGAACTGATCGTCGAGCTGGTGCCCTGCGCCGAGATGGTCCGTTTCGGCAAGAACGGCTCCGACGCGACCGCGGGCGCGATCCGGCTCGCCCGCGCCTTTACCGGCCGCGACCATGTCGGCGTGTCCGGCTATCATGGCTGGCAGGACTGGTATATCGGCTCGACCCCGCGCAACCGCGGCGTGCCGGAGGCGACCCGGGCGCTGACCCACAGCTTTCCCTATGGCGATCTCGAGGCGGTGGAACGGCTGTTCGCCGCCCGTCCGGGCGAAATGGCCGCATTGATCCTCGAGCCGATGAGCCTCGAATGGCCGGAAGCGGGCTATCTGCAGGCCCTGAAGGACATCTGTCATCGCGAGGGTGCGCTGCTGATCTTCGACGAGACGATCACCGGCTTTCGCTATTCGCCGGGCGGCGCCCAGCAGGTGCTTGGCGTGACGCCCGATCTCGCCTGCTTCGGCAAGGGGCTGGCCAACGGCTATCCGCTCTCGGCCGTCGCCGGGCGCCGCGACGTCATGATGCTGATGGAAGAAATCTTCTTCTCCTTCACCTTCGGCGGCGAGGCGCTCTCTCTGGCGGCCGCGAAGGCGACGCTCGCCAAGCTGAAGCGCGAGCCGGTCACCGAGCAGCTCGCCGCGCGCGGCCAGCTCCTGCTCGATCGGCTGCCCGGGCTGATCGCCGCGAGCGGGCTGGACGACGTGTTCGCGATCAAGGGCCATCCGAGCTGGACCTTCCTCACGATCGCCGACGCGGCGGGCACGACCAGCTTCCAGACCAAGACCTTGCTGCTTCAGGAGCTGCACCAGCGCGGCCTGCTCTGCATCGGCACCCATAATCTGAGCTACGCTCACAGCGTGCAGGATATCGAGGATCTGCTCGCCGGCTATGGCGAGATTTTCCCGATGATCCGCGACGCGGTCGAAAGAGGGGACATCGCCACGCGGATTCGCGGCGAGACCCTGGTTCCCCTGTTCAAAGTGCGATGAGCGAGAAGCGAAGATGAGCGACGATCACGAAATCCGGACGCTTGGCGGCTCGACGACGGCGGAGGCGAGCGGCAAGGAGCGGCTGAGCGCGGATTTGCGCTCGGCGGCCATTCCCGATGCGGAACTGCTCGACAATCTCGGTCTCTATCTGACCCGGCAGACGCTGAGCCGGATCAACTTCATGCAGGAAATCTACCGGCAGATCCTGCCCGTGCACGGCGTGGTGATGGAGTTCGGGGTTCGCTGGGGACAGAATCTGGCGCTGTTTTCCGCGCTGCGCGGCATCCACGAACCCTATAATTACAGCCGTAAGGTGATCGGTTTCGATACGTTCGAAGGCTTTCCCTCCACCAGCCGGGAGGACGGCGACCTCGTCAAGGCCGGCGATTATGGCGTGAGCCCCGGCTGGAAGGAGCGTCTCGAGCAGATCCTCGCCTTTCACGAAGGCAATGCGCCGATCCCGCATAAGCGCAAGTTCGAGCTGGTCCAGGGCGACGGCACCAAGACGCTTCCCGAATATCTGGAGCGGCAGCCCGAAACCATCGTCGCGCTCGCTTACTTCGATTTCGATCTCTACCAGCCGACCAGGGACTGTCTGGAGATGCTTCGCCCCTATCTGACGCGGGGCAGCGTGATCGCCTTCGACGAACTGAATTGTCCGGAGTTTCCCGGCGAGACGCTGGCCGTGCGCGAGGTCCTCGGCCTGTCGCGCTATGCGATCCGCCGCAATCCGGACAACCCGCTCACCTCCTATCTCGTCATCGACGAGCCGTGCGCCTGAAGCGCGATATCGTGTCGAAAGAAAGCATCAGCAGCGCACAAGCGGTCGCCTCGCTCCGCTATCGGTGCATGCCCCGGCCCCGGCTGGATGAGGGCCGCTATTCGATCGGTGCGGTCCAAGGCGGCGAGATCGAAGCCATCCGCGAATGGCGCAACGCGCAGACCGCCTGGCTGCGCCAGGCCGCGCCGATTTCGCCGGACGCCCAGCGGGCTTATTACGCGCAGCAGGTGTGGCCCGAAATGGCCTCGGAGACGCCCTCCAAGCTTCTCCTGAGCTATTATGAGGACGGCCGACCGATCGGCTATGGCGGGCTGGTCAACATCGCCTGGGAGCACAAGCGGGCCGAAGTGTCGTTCCTGCTGCGGCCCGATCTGGCGGACGATGCGGCGGGCTATGCGACGCGGTTTTCGGCCTTTTTAGGGCTGCTGCGGCGGCTGGCCTTCGAAGATCTCGGGCTGGAGCGACTGTTCACCGAGACGTTCGAAGGGCGCGATGCGCATATGGCCATTCTGGAATCGTCGGGGTTCGTCCGCGAGGGCGTGATGCGGCATCATGTCCGGATCGACGGGCGGCCGGTGGATTCGATCCTGCACGGCTGTCTGGCCTCGACCATAAGGCAAAGCGCGGGATGAAGGGAAAGCGGGTCTTCGTCAGCGGCGGCGCCGGAGTCATCGGGCTCGAGATGATCCCGCTGCTGGTGGCGCGCGGCGCCGACGTGCTGGTCGGCGACCTCAAGCCGCGGCCGGCCGGGTTTGCCGCGAATGTCCGCTATCGGCAGGGCGATCTCAACGGGTTGAGCCGGGACGAACTGGCCGCGTTCGATCCGGATATTTTCATCCACCTCGCGGCCACGTTCGAGCGCTCAGCGGAAAGCTACGGCTTTTGGGAAGAGAATTACCGCCACAATATCGGCCTCAGCCACCATTTGATGACGATCGCCAAGGACCTGCCGGGGCTGAGCCGGGTCGTGTTCGCTTCGAGCTATCTGATCTACGATCCCGCCCATTATCAATTCGATCATGCGCAGGCGGCCGCGGTGAAGCTGACCGAGGGGCATTCGGTGCTGCCCCGAAACCTGACCGGCATGGCCAAGCTCGCCCACGAGATCGAGCTCAGGTTCCTCGACCAGTTTCGCTCGGACCGGTTCAGCGCGGTGTCGGCCCGCATTTTCCGGGGCTATGGCCGAAACTCCCGCGACATCGTCTCGCGCTGGGTCCGCGCGCTCCTGGCCGGCGAGCCGATCGCGGTCTACCGGCCGGAAGGGCTGTTCGACTATGTCTATGCGCGCGATTCCGCCGAAGGGCTGATCCGGCTCGCCGAAGCCGCCGACGTGCCCGCGATCGTCAATCTGGGGACCGGCCGCGCCCGCCGGGTGGAAGAGGTGGTCGCGACCCTGGCCGGGCATTTCCCGGGGATGGTGGTCGGCACCGAAGACTCCGACATCGCGTTCGAGGCCTCCGAGGCCGACACGACGCTGTTGACCGCGACGATCGGCTGGCTGCCGGAATATGATCTCGACCGGGCGATCGCGGAGATCGTCGAGCATGAGCGCGCCGCCCGGCGCGCCAATGCCGACCAGGCGAGCGCCTGGGGGCCGCTGCTGATCACCAGCGCGTCGCGCAAGGTGCCGCTGGTCGAGGCCGCGAAGGCCGCGGCGGCCAAGCTCCACCCCGAGATCAAGGTTATCGCCGGGGATCGCGACCCGGCCGCGCTGACCCGCTTTGTCGCCGACGATTTCTGGGAAATGCCGCCGACCGCGGCCGACCATGTCGATGCGCTGCTCGCCGGCTGCCAAGCCCGCGGCATCAAGGCGGTGCTGCCCACGCGCGACGGCGAACTCGCTTTCTGGGCCGAGCATCGCGACGTCTTCGCCGGCGCGGGCATCGATGTCATCGTCTCGGCACCAGAGGCGATCCGCCGCTGCCTGGACAAGCTCGCTTTCGCGGCGTTCGGCGAAGCCGAGGGACTGGCTTTCATCCCGGCGCGGCTCGATCCGGGCGAACTCGACGCGACGCGCTTCGTGGTCAAGGAGCGCTACGGCGCGGGCAGCCGCTCGATCGGCCTCGATCTCGACGAAGCGGCGGCGCTGCGCCACGGCGAGGCGCTGGACGCGCCGATTTACCAGCCCTTCGTCGAAGGCGAGGAGATCAGCATCGATGCCTGGATCGACCGGGCCGGGCAGGTCAAGGGCCTGGTGCCGCGGCGACGCGATCAGGTCGTCAACGGCGAATCCCAGGTGACCACCACCTTTCGCGACGCCGCGATCGAGGCGGCGGCGCTGCGCGCGCTGGAGCGGCTCGATTTGCGCGGCCCGGTGGTGATGCAGGCGCTGATCGACGGCGACCGCGGCTTTCATGTGATCGAGTGCAACAGCCGGTTCGGCGGCGCCTCGACCGCCGCGATCACGGCGGGGCTGGACACGCTCTATTGGAGCCTGATCGAGGCCTTCGGCGGCGACGCGGGCGAACTGCCGTTCATCCGCCGGCAGGGCGAAATCCGCCAGATTCGGATTCCGCGCGATACCCATGTCCCTTATCCTGGTCTTTGACCTCGACGACACGCTCTACGACGAGCGCGGCTACGTCGAAAGCGGGATCCGCGCGGTCGCCGAGCACGGGCATGAGCGCTTCGGCTGGGACGCGGAGCGCTCGTTCGCCGAGATGATCGAGATTCTCGATCGCGAGGGCCGGGGCAGGATTTTCGACCGCTGGCTGGCCAAGGGCGGACGTACGGGCAAAGGCATCGTCGCCGAATGCGTGCGCGTCTACCGGCATAATCGGCCGCAGCTGACGCTGTCGCCGGACGCCCAGGCGCTGCTGCCGAAATTGCGCAATCATCCGCTCTATCTCGTCACCGACGGGCACAAGATCGTTCAGCAGCGGAAGGTCGAAGCGCTCGGGATCGCGCCGCTGTTCCGGCGGGTCTACATCACCCACCGTCACGGCATCCGCCATGCCAAGCCGTCGCTTTATTGCTTCGAGCGCATCCGCAAGCTGGAGCGGGCAGAATGGCGCGACATCGTCTATGTCGGCGACAATCCGGCCAAGGACTTCGTCGCGCTCAACGCGGTCGGCGCGGGCACCGTCCGGCTGCTGGCCGGCGTCCATGCCGAGGCCGAGGCCGCGCCCGGCCACGATGCGCAACATCGCATCGAGGCGCTGTCCGCACTGCCCCAGGTCCTGGCCCTCGATCTTGCCCCGGTCCAGGCGACACCCGCGCCTCGAAAAAGGTAGGAATCGCAGCGCCGCGTGAGTAGGAAAGCCCGCGACACCCGAATTTTTTGGAAGACGCAATGCAGATCAACGGCAGGGCAATCGGGCCCGGGCAGCGGCCTTACCTGATCGCCGAAATGTCCGGCAACCACAACCGATCGCTGGAGCGCGCGCTGGAGATCGTCGACGCCGCGGCGGAGAGCGGCGCGGACGCGATCAAGCTGCAGACCTATACCGCCGACACAATGACGCTGGATCTGCACACCCCCGGCTTCGTGATCGACGATCCCAAGAGCCTGTGGAACGGGCGTCAGCTCTACGACCTCTACAAGGAAGCGCACACGCCCTGGGAATGGCACGCGCCGATCATGGAACGGGCCCGGGCGCGCGGCATCGACTGCTTCTCCTCCCCGTTCGATTTCACCGCCGTCGATTTCCTCGAAACGCTCGACGCGCCCGCTTACAAAATCGCCTCGTTCGAGAATACCGATCTCCCGCTCATCGAGAAGGTCGCGAGCACCGGTAAGCCGCTGATCATCTCGAACGGCATGGCGACCGTCGCGGAGATCGGCGAAGCGGTCGCGACTGCGCGCCGGGCCGGGGCCGGGGACATCGTCCTGCTCAAGTGCACGAGCGCCTATCCGGCCGCGCCCGAGACGATCAATCTCGCCACCATCGCCAACCTCGCCGAAACCTTCGGCTGCGTGGTCGGCCTGTCCGATCATACGATGGGCTGCGGCGTCGCCGTCGCCGCGGTCGCGCTTGGCGCCACGGTGATCGAGAAGCATTTCACCTTGAGCCGGGCCGATGGCGGCGTCGACAGCGCCTTTTCCATGGAGCCGGCAGAGTTTCGAACGATGCGCGAGGAGGTCGATCGCGCCCGGCTCGCGGTCGGCACGATCCGCTACGACGGCACCAGCGCGGAAGAGGGCTCGCGCGAGCACCGCCGCTCCTTGTACATCGCGAAGGATTTGCAGCCCGGGGACGTTCTGGACCGGGAGAATCTTCGGTCGGTGCGTCCGGGCTTCGGCCTGCCGCCCAAATTCCTCAACATCCTCCTCGGCAAGCGAGTCGCTCGCGCGCTGGCGGCGGGCACGCCGGCGGACTGGTCGATGTTCCAGTCCAGCGGAAGCTGATCGCTTGTACAGTCCCGCCCGCATCGCGCTCGCCGGCGTCGGCGTATGGCTCTTCTTCTGGTTTATCACGCCGGTCTACGCCACGACCCCGCTCGAGCCGACGGCAATGCTCTACATCATTTTTTGCTATCTGGGCTTCTTCCTCGGGTGCGCGACCTATGCGGTGGTCAGCGGCGTCAAGGACGCGGCGGTGGTGACCAGCGACTGGCGGATACCGCACCTCAGCAGGCTCTTTTGGATTTCGCTCGGGCTCGGGCTCGCCGGCATGGGGCTGCGCTTATACGATCGCGTCATTCTGCGCGGCGCCGACTATGCGACCAATGCGGTGGATTTCAGGGAATCGCTCACCCAGACCGCGGCGGGGCCGGTCTCGGCGATCGCCGCCGTGCTCTTCCCGTTCTGCTTCATCCCGCTGATGGTGCTGCTGGCGACCCGCTTCCGGCAACGTCAGATCGTCCTCTATCTGGGCGCGGCGGTCGTGTTCCTGCTGCCGGCGGTGGAGAGCCTCGCGCAATTGTCGCGATCGGTGCTGCTGACCACGGTCGTGCTCGGTTTTGGGGCGATCGCCTGCACCAAGTTCAGGGGCAATCCGGTCAATCCGAGGCTGTGGGCGGCCGGCGTGGGCCTGATCATCGTGATGTCGATGGTTTCGACCGCCATCTTCACCAACCGGCTCGACCTTTCGGACCGCCGCCTTTCGGACAGCGTGATCACCTCGGTCTATGCCGACCATCTGCAGCCGACGGAGGTGGCGTGGCGGGGCCTCGTCGCCGGGTCCGAGCCGGTGAGCCGTTATTATTCGGTCATCCTCCCCAACGGCATGTATTATATCTCGGGCGCCTACGAGTTCGGAACCTTGTGGACGCGGCCCGACTCCCAGCCCGTTTCTTACGGGGCTTATAACGCCATCGCTTTCGTGCGCTTCCTGCAGATCGTCTTCGCCCCGGATTCGGAGCCGATGGACGAGGTCAGTCTCGTCTACAGAGCGGGCGTGTTTCAAACCTTCTTCGGCAATACCTGGGTGGATTTCGGCTATTTCGGCCCGCTCTTCCTGTTCGCACTGGGCTATCTGGCGAACGTGGTCGGTCGTCATGCCCGCTCCGGAAAGCTGAACCTGCTTCCGATTCACCTCTATCTCGTGGTCATCATATTCTTCATGCCGGTGACCAATTTCATCAACGGCGGCCTGGGCAATTACGTCATCGCCTCATTCATTCTGATCGCGCTATTGGGACCGAGGGGCACGGCGCCGCCCGCGCTTGCCGGGTCCGCCGCGCCGAGGCCGCCTCAGGCTCGGCGAGGGGCGCCGTCGCGCGCATGAAGCTGTTGAATCGCCCCGAAATATGCCATCGCTAGACGGCGGTCGGGGAGCAGGAGACAAGGTGGATCGTTCCGTCATCGGTGAAGAGGAGGGGGCAACGCCCTCGTCGGCCGCCGTGCCGACGGAAAGGCGCCCGCGCGGCGCCCGGCGCGGGCTGCGGGACGGGCTTCGGCGACTGGCCCGGACATTTCCGCTGCGCCAGGCCATTCTCGGTCTCGACGGGCTTGCGCGGCGCTTGCCCTGGCTTTGGGGCCATGTCCGCTTCCCGGCCCTGGTGCGCCGGCAGGGCCGCGATTGCATTTGCCATTGGAGTGCCGAGATCAAATATCCGGAGAATATCGAGCTCGGCGACGGCGTGATCATCGGCGCGGATGTCACCCTGGGCGCGCACAGCCCGATCCGCCTCGGCGATCATGTCCGCCTTTCGAAGGGCGTGACGATCGAGACCGCCGGCCTCGACTTTTCGGGCCAAAGCGCCCCCTACCCCCATGTCTCGGCGCCGATCACGCTGGCCGAAGGGGTCTGGGTCGGTACCGGGGCGATGATCCTGGGCGGCGTCACGATCGGCCACGGCGCGGTGATCGCGGCGGGGTCCGTGGTGACCAAGGACCTGCCGGCGGGCTGCATCGCCGGCGGCGTGCCGGCGAAGGTGATCCGGAGATGAAGGTCGGCACCCTCCTTCGACAGCTGGCCGACCGGCGCTGGCGTCGATTCTACTGGCAGCGCCGCTTCATGCGGCCCGAGGCACGGGCGCGGGCCGCCCAGCGCATCGCTCGGGCGCGGGCCCAACCCCCCGAGAGCGACCCCGAGGCGGGGAAAATGGCGGAGACGCTGCGGCGAACCGGCCTCGTCGAGCTGGGCAGGCTGCTCGCCCCGGCCGAGTGCGAAGAGGTGCGCGCCTATTTCGCGGACAAGCAGGTCCTCGACCATTACCGCCCGGAGCAGCCGCCGTTCACGCCGCATGGCGAGGGACGGCATCCCGCCTGCCACGCCGCTTATCATCTCGACGCCGACGTGATCGCCGCGCCCCACCTTCTCGAAGTCGCCAACGATCCGCGCATTCTGGCGGCCTTGCATCATTATTTCGGGTGCAGGCCGCTTATCTCCGGTCTGTCGGCCTGGTGGAGCTATCCCACCGAAGTGGCGCCCCAGCAGGCGGAAAATTTCCATCGGGACGTCGACGATTGGAGCTTCATCAAGCTGTTCGTCTATCTCACCGATGTGGGCATGGAAAACGGCCCGCACACCTACGTCCGCGGCAGCGCGGCCTCGGCCAAGCTCGCCGCCATCAAGCGCTTCGCGGACGAAGACGTCGTCAGCGCCTTCGGAGAGGAGGCTCTGGCGATCCAGACGGGAGAGGCGGGGGGCGCGTTCCTCGAAAACACCTTCGGCCTCCACAAAGGGAAGCCGGTGGAACAAGGGATACGGCTCGTCTTCCAGGCGATCTATTCGCTCAATCCGATCCCTTACGGCCCCAAGCGCCCGCTGGCGCCGTTTGACCAGTACTTGTCAGGCGATGATCGACTGCGTAAGGCGAACAGCATCTATCTTGCCTGACCAGCGTGGTGGGCGAGACTGGTTTCAGACATAATTATCCAGACGGGAGTGACAACCAGGTGCTGCGCTGGTTTCGTGATCTCAACGTGCGCGCTTCATGGGCGACGACGCCGCATCAACTCTGGGACACCAGGGGGTTCGCCGTCTACGAATGGGTGGCGCGGGCGATGCTCGGCGAGCCGGGCGCCAACGTCGTCGTCGATGTCGGCGGCGGGCGCACCTGGTATTTCGGCGACGCCTACCGGTCCAATCCCGACTGGAAGCTGATCGGCGTCGATATCGATCCCGCCGAGCTCGCGCTCAATCCGATGCTTGACGAAGCCATCGGGGCGGACATTTGCAAATCGCTCGGCGTGCCCGACGGAAGCGTCGATCTGGTGCTCTGCCGGGCCGTCGTCGAGCATCTCCACGATACCGCGGCCTTCTTGCGGAACGTCCGGGCCGCGTTGCGGCCAGGCGGTCGGGCGGTCTTCGTCTTCGCCAACAAATGGTCGCCGCCGATGATTTTGAACCGGATCATTCCGCACCGCCTCGCGGAAAAGCTGCTGCTCGCGCTCGTTCCCGGCACCGCAGGCTATGGCGGCTTCAAGGCCTATTATGACAAATGTTCGCACAGCGCCTTTCGACGGGAGTTGCGGCGGCTGAACTTCGAAATCGAGTATGATTACTCTTCCTATTATTCCAGCTCCTATTTTCAATTCTTCCTGCCGGTCCATTTCCTCAGCATTCTGCTCGACATTATCCGTCAGTCTCTGTCGATTAAGAATTTGAGTTCGATGAACCTGTTTGTCGTGCGCCGCCCGGAAGAAGATGAGGTCCCCCAGGCCGAGGCGAAGCCGTAGCCCGTGCGCGAGCCGGGGCCGGCCAGCGATTTACTCGCGTCGTCCGCTCCCTTATGGGCGGTCGCCCGGGCACCTCTCGAGCGAGTTCGACCCTGGCCGAATCGCGCCAGGATATTTTTTGCCGCGATTTCCGAGCACTTGGCTGTTCCGGCCAACTCGAAATCGCTCTAAGGCCATCGGCCGGCGGACGGTCGGGGCCGTGAAAGTTGATCGAATGGAAGCGACGACCGACAAGACCTACTACGATGGCGACCTGCTCGAGGGGCAGGCATCGTCCTACGCCCCGCAGATCGCTTTCTATACCCGGGCCTGGATCGATAACGTCCGGCCCGAGCTTGAGGGTCGGACCGGGCTCAAGGTGCTGGACCTCGGCGCGGGCAGCTGCACCACGTCCTATGTGCTCAGCCAGGAAGCGTTCGTCGGCGAGATCGCCGCCGCGGATATCAGCGCGGCCAGACTGCGCACGATGTCGGAAGAGACCCGCGCGGTGATCGGCGGAGACGCATCCAAGCTTTCGTTTCACGAGATCGACTTCAACCGCCCGCTCCCCTTCGCCGACGACAGCTTCGACCTCGTCGTCATGGACGCGGCCCTGCACCACAGCCGCAACATCTGGGAAACGCTTGCGGAGATCCGGCGCGTGCTGAAGCCGGGCGCCCTGTTCGTCGCACAGCGCGAGGCGTTCACCTCGCCGCTCACCAATCGCGTCACCTTCAAGCGCTTGCTGGCGTCTCCGGAAGTAGCGGCGGGGGTTTCCGAAAACGCCTATCTGCCTTCTCAATACGATTATTATCTGCGGGCCAACGGCTTCGAGCCGCGCCTCATTCCGGTGTATGAGTCGCTCAAGTTCAGGCTGTTGTTCTTCTTGAACGGCATCGTCTTCTCGAAATACAATATCGTCGCTCGAAGCACCAAGGCCGTTTAGGACGGTCGCCGGCGGCCAGGTGGCGGGGCAAGGCGATGATATGACGGACCAGCGTTCGCGTCCCCCCTCCGTGATGCGGCATGCCCATCATGCCCTCTTTTTCGCCAATTTCATGGCGGCGAAGGCAGCGGTCTATCTGCTGCCGATGATGATCGCGCTGCTGGCCAGCGCCCAGCTCTATGGCGGGGTCGAGCTGGCGCTGGCGATCGGTCTGCAGCTGTGCGCCATTCTGCTCGGCGCGCCTCTGGCAGGGATCACGCAGGCCTATCTGATCCAGGGCGACCACAGGGTCGCCGACCTGCTGCTGTTCCTGACCTTCGCCTCGGCCTTTCTCCTGACGCTTCTGACCGGGCTGCTGTGGGTCCTGGACGCCGACGCATTGGCGGTGCTTGTCGTCTCGGTCATCTCGGTCGCAGTGCTGCAGAACACCGCCTCGACCTGGCTCAGAATGCGCGGCGAGCGCAATCGAACGGCCTGGATGGACGGGGCCTCGCTGCTGCTCGCGGGCGCGGTGGTGATCGGCATCGTCATGCTTGCGGGGAGCGACAGCACCCGCCTCGCCACCCTGGTCTTCGCGCTGTTGACCGGCGTGCTGATGCTGGTCAGCGGGGTCCTGTTGCTGAGGCATCGAAGCCCGGACCTGCTCGCTCGCCTGCAACGGGTGTCGATGATCGGTCTGCCGATGATGGTGGCGGGCGTGTTCGCGATCTGGCTCGGCGTGGGCGGGCGCATCCTGGTCGGCTTCGTCAGCCCCGCCCATCTCGCCGCCTACTCGCTCGCCTTCCGCGTCTCGGGGCTTGCCCTCGGCGTCCATCAGCTCGCCACGACGGCGGCCTTCCCGACCCTCTATGCCGCGCGCACGAAGCAGGCGGACCGGCTGCTGAGCCTGTTCATGGGCGGGGTGCTGGCGGTGTCGGCGATCCTCGCCATCGCCGGCCCGCTGATCGTCGATGTCGTCCGCTTTTCCGCGCTCGGCGCGCAGGACATCGACACCTTCAAGGCGCTGGTGCCGCTGACCTGTTTCCAGACCTATTTCTGGATCGGCTATGCGCTGCTGCAAATCCGGATCAACCGATCGGGCGCATCGAAGGCCTCGATCGTGCCCATCCTGCTGGTCACCGCTGGAGGGACCGCCGTAATCCTCCTGGTCGCGGCCTTCGTGTCGAACGAGGTGCGATTGATCTGCGCCCTGATCGCGCTCCATGCCGTGGCCTATTTCGCCACCGCCTGGATGGTCCTGGCGAAGCGGCGCCTTCCCCATCGCAGGATGGCCCTGCTCGGGCTTGCGGGCGGGGTTGGGCTGGGCGCGATCGCGGCGCTGGGCGTGTGACCGAACGGGCCGCTGCCGGCCGCGCTGGCGGGCGTCAATCGAGGAGAGCTTCGGTCCGGCCGTCCAGATAATAAGCGGCCGTCGCCCGCAGCCCCGCTTCGAGATCGACCTGCTCCGCAAAACCGGTCAGGCGCTGCAGCTTGCCGAGGTGCGGAGCGCGGCGCTTCACGCTGCCGAGCGGCGAGGGATAGAGCTCGATCTCCCGATCGAGCCCGCGGATCCGCATCATCTCGCGCCCCAGTTCGAGCATGGTGATCTCGCGGGCGCCGCCGATGTTGACGATCTCGCCGGCGCAGGCGGGCGTTTCGGCGGCGAGGATCGTGGCCCGCACCGCATCGTCGACATAGATGAACAAGCGGGTATCCTCGTGGCCGAACAGTTCGTAACGGCCGCCGCGCATCCGCTCCATGAAATCGGGGATGACGTGCTTGTCGCCCATCCGGGGGCCGTAGGCATTGTGGTAGCGGATGATCGTCATCGGATAATCGTGGCTGCGGGCGGCCTGGGCGGTGACGATCTCGCCATGCAGCTTCGATCCAGCATAGGACCAGCGCGGATTGGTGACGTCGTCGATGCCGAGCGGCACATCCTCGGCGGTCGGCACCGGCCAGCCGAAGCGGGTCACCGTCGAGGCATAGGATTCGCTCGTGCCGGCATAGATGAAGCGGCGCAGCGGCCGCTCCTGACGGCCGTAGCGGTCCGCCAGGAAGAGGGTCGGCAGCGTGCAGGCGCGGATCACCGCCAGCGGGCGTTCGTAGAAATTCTGCGTGCCGTTGAGCGCCGCGAGATGATAGACATAATCGATCTCGCCGGGCAGGGCCGCCACCGCGCTTTCATCCGCGAGATCGGCCTCGATCCTGGTGACGTTCGGTTTGGCGGTCAGGGCGCGATAGGGCGCGTCGTCCTCACCCCGGATGAAGCTGTCGACACAGAACAGCTCGACATCGTCGCGTGCCGCCAGAGCCCTTGCGAGATGAAAGCCGAGGAAGCCGGCCGCGCCGGTCACGAGAATGCGCATGATCAGCCCTCCGACCGATTGGCGGCAGCGGCCGGGCCGAGCGCGAAGGCGCCGAGCGCCTTGTACGCCGTGCCGGCGGCGACCCGCGCGGTCCGCGGATCATGCTGGTTCCACAGATCGTAGATCAGGCCCGGGCGCGTCATCGCGGCCGAAAGCGCGGAAACATCCATTTGCGCGAAACATTCGTGGTTGCTCTGGATGAGCAGGATCGAGGTGTCGGCGAAGGCCTCGGCCAGTGACGATGCCGGCTCGATGCCGAGCGACCGGATCGCCGCGGGTTTGACCACCGGATCCCAGCCGATCAGCGCCGCCGAGGGGAACTGGCTTCGCAGGTGGCGAATGATCGGGATCGCCAGGGTCCCGCGCAGATCGTCGGTCGCGGGCCGGCCCTTGAAGGCGAGCCCGACGATCGCGATGCGGGCGGGCTCGGTGCTGGCCAGCCGCCGATATTCGGCCGCGACCATCCCCACCGCCCGCTCGGGCAGACCCTCATTCCATTCGCGGGCCGCGATCGCCAAAGTGGGCTGATAGTCCCGCCCCTCCAGGCTCTGCGCGAGGATATAGGGGTCCTTTTCGAGGCAGGGGCCGCCCACCGGCCCCGGCATCGGCAGGTTCGCCCGCGCATAGCCGAGATTGCCGCTGGCGATCACCTCGGCGGCGGACAGGCCGAGTTCGTCGCAGATCGCCGCGACCTCGTTGGCGAAGGCGAAGACGTAATCGCGCTGGGTGTTGTTGACCAGTTTCACCATCTCGGCGGTCTCTGGATCGTTCACCCGCACCACCGACGGCGTCAGGAAGGAGAACATCTGGGAGGCACGGAAGGTCGAGCCGGCGTCGATCCCGCCCACGATCTGCGGGAGCGTCCGAAGCTCCAGCAGCGCCCGCCCCTCGAGCGTGCGTTCGGGGCAGAAAGCCAGATCATATTGCCGTCCGGTCGCGTCGAGCGCGGGCTTGACGATCCGCCGCGTGGTGCCGACCATCACGGTGGAGCGCAGGATCACCAGATCGCCGTCCTTCAGCACCGCGCCGATGCCCTCGACCACGCTGCGCATGCTGTCGAAGCGCACCTTTTTGTCGTCCCCGACGGGGGTTCCGACGGTGACGATGTAGACGCTCGCCTCCGGCGCGTCGTCCAGGCTTTCGCCGAAGGTGAAGCGGCCGGTGCGAAGCTGCTCGGCGAGGTGCCCGTCCAGCCCGACCTCGGAAAAATGCGCCTGTTCGCTGCCGAGCGCGTCGAGCACTTCGGCGCTGATCTCGACGCCGTGCACGCGAAAGCCGGCGTCGGCGAGCGCGACCGCGAGCGTGAGGCCGACATAGCCGAGGCCGATCACGCAGATCTTCTGGTCGCGTAGTGAATCAGGAAGCATGTCGGTCCCGGTAAATGAGCAGTGGGAGATGGCCGAGGGCCTGTAGCGGTCCGGTCAGCGGTCGGCCACTGGTTTCGGCCCGGTCGGGGGCTCGATCGCCGGCGCGGACCGGCCGTCGCGCGCCCCGGCGACGACGTCGCGGATGAGGTCGGCGTAGCGCCTGCCGATCGGGCCGATGTCGTGATCGGCGGCGAACGAGGCGGCGGCGCCCGCCGCCAGACGCCGGTAGAGCGCGGGATCGTCCGCCAATTGCTTCAGCGCGCGCGCCAGCGCGGGGGCATCGCCAGGCTCGACGACGAGGCCGGTGACCTCGTGCTTGTTGACATAGGAGACGCCGGACCGTTCGAGCCGGGTCGAGACGACCGGCTTGCCGAACGCCATCGCCTCGACCTGGGCGACGCCGTACATTTCCGCCGCGGTTACCGATGGCATGCAGCCCATGTGGGCGATGTCCAGCAAATCGGCCAGGGCGTCGTCGCCGATCGGCCCGGTCAGCAGCACGCTGTGCTCCAGGCCCTCCGCCGCGATTTTGGCTTGCAAGCTCTCCAGGAGTGGGCCGCCGCCGACGACCACGGCCGTCACCTTGCCATCGAAATCCCGCGCCGCTTCGATCAGCACGTCGAAGCCCTTATAGGGCACCAGCCGGCCGATGGAGAGCGCCATCTTGCGCTCGCGCACGAAGGCGCGAACCCGCGCCGCGACCTCGCTGCGCCCGGTCGCGGGCGGCAGCCGGGTCCGATCGAACGGATAGCCGATCACCACGCCCTTGGGCAAAATAGCGGCGGCCCGATATGAGGTTTCGAGATGGACCGGCGTCGGGCCGATGATCGCGGCGCTCCGGCGGGCCACCGCCCGGTCGAGCGGCGTGCAGAGCGCCCGGATCGCGCGTTGCGGAATGTCCGCATGCCACAACAGGATGATCGGCTTTTTCCAAGCGGCCAAAGCGGCGGCGACCGCAACCGGGTTCGGCATGTGGATCAGAGCGAGGTCGTAAGCGGGGCTCAGCGCCCGCACCTGCCGCATATAGTCGAGCGAGACGTCCTTATTGCCGCCGAACCGCAGGGTGGGTTGGCAGCGGATGACCCGGTAGGGCAGATCGGCAGGGGGGTAGGCGCGGCCAGTGGCGGTGCACAGCACGTCGGCGCTGATCCCGTGCACGGGGAGGATCTCGCTGATGCTCTGCGTGACGGTCTCTATCCCGCCCGTGTCGGGGGAGAAATGCTTCGCCAGCTGGAGAAGCTTGATCGATTCAGTCAACTGTATTTGCTCCTGGGCCGCCTCGCGTCGCGGCCAATAGGGGCTCCGCCAATCCTCGTCCAGAGACGACACCGCGACGGCGCCTCCGATCCCTTTCAGATCAGTGAATTATGCGCTACGGGGGCCGGAATCGCGGCGCTTGCGGAATGCGGACAGGCGACCAGGCTTCGGCATCTACACTGGAGTCGCGTGGAGTAGATTTTCGGGTTCGGGCTATAGTCGCGTCAGTCGCTGTATTCATCGGGATAGTAGGTTTATGGTAGCGCACATTCCTCAGCGGACTGTGGCTGGAAAGAGTGTCTTGCAGCGCCAGCGTGCCCAATTGGGGGGCGCGCTAGTGCTTGCGGTTATCATACCCTTTGTGATCCGAATGAATTTCCCTATATTGGGGACCGAGACCGACTTTGTTCTCGCGGTTGCGGGAAATACATTCGCATTGGTGCTTGGTCACTATATCCTGCGGAGCTTGACAGTCTATCCGGGGATCGTTGCCGGATTTTACGTCCTGCCTGCGTTCGTGATTTCCTATTCGCTGGTCCTGATCGCATTTTGGTCGTTCCGCCTCGATTACAGCCGCTTTCTCTTCCTGGCGGGCTTTGTGATATGCGTGTTGTGGTACTTTTTCGTATCGCTCTGGCTCCAAAGAACGCGCTCGCTTCGGATCGGGGTCGTGCCCTTCGGCAGGGTCGACGCGCTCAGCGATGTCGAGGGTGCGAAGTGGACGACGCTCTCTCGGCCGGAGCCCAAGAGTCTGCGCTCGTTCGATGCCATCGTCGCCGACTTCGGGACGGCCCTTCCGGACGAATGGGAGCGGTTTCTCGCCGATTGCGCGCTGAAGGGGATCATCGTCTATCACTGCAAGCAGCTTCAGGAATCGCTCACCGGGCGGGTGGCGGTCGATCACTTGTCCGAAAACACCTTCGGCTCGCTGATCCCGGCCCTGGTCTATGTGAAGCTGAAGAGAATGGTCGATTTCATCTTCGCACTGGCGGCGGCGATCGTGCTCCTGCCGCTGTTTGTGGGCGTGGCGATCGCGATAAAGCTGGATTCGCGGGGTCCCGTGCTGTTCCGGCAAAGGCGGGTCGGAGCGGGCGGCGAGCCGTTTCGCGTCGTCAAGTTCAGGACGATGGCGAACGACAGCGGCGGCAGCACGTCGACCGAGATCGAGCGTGCGATCACGGTGGAGGACGACCCCCGGATCACGCGGGTGGGCCGCTTCCTGCGGCGCACGAGGATCGACGAATTGCCGCAGATTTTCAATATTCTCGCAGGCGAGATGAGCTGGATCGGGCCGCGGCCGGAGGCCGAGATCCTGTCGAAATGGTATGAGGCCGAGCTCCCCTTTTACAGGTATCGGCACGTCGTCAAACCCGGGATCACCGGCTGGGCCCAGGTCAATCAGGGCCATGTCGCCGAGATGCATCAGGTGCATGGCAAGCTGCAATACGACTTCTACTACATCAAATACTTTTCGCCCTGGCTGGATGTGCTGATCATGTTCCGCACGATCGTGACTGTCGTCACGGGGCACGGCTTCCGCTAAGCCGCGGCGACGCGCTTCCGGCGCGCTGTCGGTCGGCTTCGGGCGGTGCGCGGATTTCGGGTGACAGCCAGCAATGCCCTTCCTATGACCCGCCGATGCGCGCCCTCGGCCTGGCCTTTTCTTCCGCAGCCCTGTGCTCTGCCGCCGCGCATTCCCAGCCGGTTTCCGAGGCGGTCGATGGACTGCAGCGGGTCTGCCACTATGCGGCTTCGGGCGGTTTGCTGAGCGACCGGGAACGGGTCAGGGAATATCGGGTCGGCCTGGCTCAGAATTGTCCGCTCACCTATCCCGTGACGGACCCCCAAAGCCCGCCCCCGCCGACCGCCGCGCTTCGCTCCGAAACGGTCGCCGGGCCGAGGCGACTTTGCACCTATGACCAATGGGGCGGCAGCTGGACCCTCTCGATCGCCGCGCGCGAGGCTTGTCCGCCGGCCGCCGGCATGATCGGCCGAGGCCAAGTGGCCCCCGGCGACACCGACTGAAGCCCGCCAGCCCGGCCCGCATCCGTCGTCGGCCCGTCTTTATGGGCGGACTTGAACCGTCACCTTGTCGATCCAGGGCTGAGGCCCATCCCGATCGCCAGGATCGCTCGAGTGAACGATCAGCCACTGCGCCGGGCAGCCTTCATTCCCAACGACGAAATCCTGGACCATCGGTCGCCCCTCGGCCGGGCTCGGAGGCAAGCGAACATCCAGGAAGCCTTCCTCGGTCCGGACACAGGACAGGGTGATCCTCGGTCGATCGGCAAGCGGACCGGAGACATTGCCGGCCGTTACGCTGAAGCGATAGCGGCCGGGGCGAAGCAGCAGCAATTGGCGCGCGACCGTGCTTCCCCCGGCGCCGCTCTGCACGGCGAAGAGGAGTGCCCGCCCGCCCCGGTCCTGCGGCTCCATGATCCCCGCCGAGGTTCCCGTTTCGCTCAGCACCCAATCGAGCGGCGCAAAGCGGTTCTCGGCCTCGAAATCGCCGTTGCGGACGAGTGCGGCATCCGCGCCCCGAGCGCGCCGGTACAGACGGTGGGCCTGCTCATAGCCCCTCAGCTCGACCAGACGTCCGATCGCGCCGGCGAGCAACCCGCGCTCCTCGGCATCGCCCAGATCGAGGCGCGCTGCCATGATGATCGATTCGATGCCGCGCGGGTCCTCGCCTTCCGAAATCAGGTGCTCGACGAAGTCGCGCCACCAAAGCGGGCGCTGAGCGACCAATCGGGCCAAAGGCGGCCCGACATCCGGATTCGCAGAGGCGGCCGCCAGGATCGGGAACAGCAAATCCCTGGCCGTCGTCGAGGTCCGGAGCGCATGATCGTAGTGAAGGAGCGCGCCGGCGATGTCGTTTCGCTGCACGTTGGTCTCGATCAGCCATAGCTGCGTCGGCAAATCGCGCCGCGACAGCGTCTCGGAATAGTGCATGAGACGCGACGCCTCGCGCTCTTCTCCGCGCATGATCGCGATCAGCCCGAGGGTTCTCGTCGCGATGACGTTGAGGGCGCTGCGCCTCAGCGCCGCTCGGGCATTTTCGGCGGCCTCGGCGAGTGCATCCGGCTCCGGTCTCGGCGTTTCGAGAATTTGGGCGGCGGCGGTCGCGCGCGCGGCCGAATCGAACGGCCACCATCCCAGGACCAAAGCGGGCCGCGTCCGCCCGAAAACGAGGGACGCGGTGACTCCCATCGTCACCCAGCCCGCTCCGGCGAGAAGGGCGAGGGCGATCACGCCGCGCAGCACCCACCCTCCCGTGCCGGGCGCAGCCGAGGTTGCGGGGGCGCCGTCGCGAATCGTATCCGCGGTCCGGGAAGGACCTCGGGCGAGAGCCAGCCAGCCGCAAGCGATCGCGAAAACGACGGCAAGCAGTGGCGTGCGCAGGGGGTAATCGACCAGGCTGGCCCCGAACAGGATCAGGATGATGATGCCGCCAAGCCGGGCATATCGCATTGCAAGCTTGTTACGGTCCGCCGCGGCGAACGTCCGGACCATCTGTCTGAGCCACCAGAACAGGAAGGCGGCCAGCAGGATCAGTGCCGGCGCGCCGCCCGTGATCGCGAGCTCCAGGAGATCGCTATGCGCGTGATTGAAATAGAGGGGGTCGAGGATCGCCTCGGGCTCGTGGACCCGGAACGCCGGATCGAAGGCGCCATAGCCCGCGCCCACCGGGCTGAACGTCACAGCCATTTCAGTCAGGACGGGAAGCGCCTTTAGCCGGTCCTCGGCTTCAAGCTGGGACGCATCCGTAACCCGATTCACCGAATCCGCGCGATCGAGATAGATGGTGAGACCGATAAGCAGGATCGGGGCGAGGACCATTCCGCCCATGAGGGCGAGGCGCCTGCGGCGCGGCCACGCCGCCGCGAAGCGCGGCGCGCACCAGTAAGCGATCAGCAGGCTCAAGCCGCCCGCAACCGCCCCGGCCCTCGAGCCGGTCGCCAGGATCAGCGGGATCAGGAGGAGACCCAAAGTGAGCGCCACCCACAGTCGGCTACGCTCCACCTGGCGGCTGGCCGCGGGCGTCCCGATCCAGATCGCGAGCAGCGGAAAGGTCAGCGCCAACAGCACCGCATGATGGTTGCGATTCGAAAAGAAGCCGACCGGAAAGCCGTTGTTCGTCACCTTGTAGAGATAGGCCGCGCTGTCGGCGCCGGTGACCGTTTGCACGATGCCCAGCAAGGCATCGGCGAAGGCGAAGGCGATCAGCACAGGCAGGAGCCGCCAGCGCTGCTCCTCGCGAAGGCCGGCGAGGCCCACCAACACGACCAGGCACGGGAGCAGCGCGAGGAGGCTGTTCAGCGTGAGATCGGGGGTCAGGGAAATCGGGCGCCAGGGTTCCTCGAAGCCCCCCGCCGCGGCGGCTTCGGTGAAGGTCGCGTGGCCGGGCAAGCTCGCCCATAGACCTGGCGGGAGGGGGATGAGCTGGACGACCATCCAGGCGGCGAGCAGCCCGAGAAAGACGAAGGGCATGCGGAAGCGCCGAAATTCCCAGCGGCCGGGGCTCAGGAGCAGGAAGGCCAGGCACAGGAGGGCCGCGGGCCGCACATAGAGGAGCGAAAGCACGTCGCTCCGGGCCGCACCTCCGCCCAGCAGGCAAAGCGTCAGAAAGGCGAGCAGAACATAGAAGCGAGCCTGGGCCCAAATCGGCCCGCCAAGCCAGCCGAGCGACCGCGGCGTCCCGCCGTCACCTCCTGAAACCACTCGATCCCCGACCGCCAAGTCCAGCCCTCCGATTGCGTCCGGCCTCCCTAAAGATACTGGCGCGGGTGGCAAGCATCGTCATCCGCGCAAGCCCGGCAAGGCGAGCCGGCCGAACCGCGCGGCGCGTTCACTGCCCGCCGTAGGTCCGGAGCCAGTCCACGAAACGGGGAATGCCGGCCTCGATCGCGGTCGCCGGCCGGAAATCCAGATCGCGCTGCGCATCGGCGATGTCCGCGTAGGTTTCCGGCACATCCCCGGCCTGCATCGGCAGCAGTTCGAGCCTGGCCTCCCGACCGCAGGCCTGCTCGATGACCGCGATCATCCGGCGAAGCTCTTCCGGCCGGCTGTTGCCGAGATTGTAGACGCTGTGGGGGGCGTGGCTCCCCCCCGGCTTGATGACGCCGTCGTCGGCGGGAGGACGGTCCAGGCTCGCGACGACCCCGGCGACGATGTCGTCGATATAGGTGAAGTCGCGCCGCATCTCGCCATGGTTGAAGACCTCGATCGGCTGGCCCGCCAGGATCTTTCGGGCGAAGATCCAGATCGCCATGTCGGGCCGGCCCCAGGGTCCGTAGACGGTGAAGAAGCGCAGGCCGGTCGTCGGGATCCGGAAGAGATGGGCATAGGCCTCGCTCATCAGCTCGTCCGCCTTCTTGGTCGCGGCGTAGAGAGAGACCGGATGATCGACCCGATCCTCGACCCGGAAAGGGAGGCTGGTATTGCCGCCATAGACCGACGAGGAAGAGGCGTAGACGAGACTTCGCACGCCGCGATGCCGGGCGAGTTCGAGGATGTTCAGATGGCCGGCGAGGTTCGCCGAGACATAAGCAGCCGGATTTTCGAGCGAATAGCGAACCCCCGCCTGAGCGCCGAGGTGGACGATCCGGTCGATATCCTCGCTCGCCAGGGCGCTGGTCAGCGCGTCCGCATCGGAAAAATCGACTCGTGCGAAGCGAAAACCGCCGGGCCCTTGCGCTTCGAGCTGCGCCAGCCTGTCGCGCTTCAGCTGCGGATCGTAATAAGCGTTCAAATTGTCGACGCCGACGACGTCCTCGCCCCGCGCCAGCAGCGCGCCGGCGACGTGATAGCCGATGAAGCCGGCCGCACCGGTCACGAGCGTCGTCATGCCGCTTCCCTATACGCTCCCGTCGCCGGTTACAGCGTCCATCTGTCGAGCCCGGCCGGCAGGGCCGCGTCGCGCCAGATGCCGTGCAGGTCGGCCAGGAGGCCGTCTTCGGCCGCCAATGCCGCCACGCTGCCGGCCTCCATCGCCCGGTAGAAGGCGTGCGGCACGGCCGCGACGACGACGTCATAGCGCCGGGCGAGCGCCTCGCCGTCGAGGAGGAGGCCATATTCGTGCTCGGCCTGATCGGGATCGGCGAGCGGATCGTGGACGGTGACACGGTGGCCAAGCCAGGTGAGCCGCCGGATCACATCGACGACGCGCGAATTGCGAAGGTCGGGTACGTCCGGCTTGAACGCCAGGCCGAGCATCAGCACGCTCCCGGTGCGGCTTTGCCGCCGGCTGTGGATCTGATCGGCGATCCAGCCCCCCATGCCGTCGTTGATCGCCCGGCCTGCCAGGATGACCCGGGGGAGGTGGCCGAGGCTCTGCGCGCAATGGCTGAGATAATAAGGATCGACGCCGATACAGTGGCCGCCGACGAGGCCCGGGTGGAAGCGCAGGAAATTCCATTTCGTCCCTGCCGCTTCCAGGACATCGCGCGCCGAAAGGCCGAGCTTCGCGAAAATCTGGGTGATTTCGTTCATGAAGGCGATGTTGATGTCGCGCTGCGCATTCTCGATCACCTTGGCCGCTTCCGCGGTCTTGATCGAGCGGGCACGGAAGATGCCGCCCGTGGTGATTTGACCATAAACCTGCGCGACCCGCTCGGTGACGGCGTCATTTTCTCCCGCCACGACCTTCATGATCCGATCGATACTGTGTTCCCGATCGCCGGGATTTACCCGCTCCGGAGAGTAAGCGAGGAAAAAGTGCCGGCCGCGCTCGAGGCCGGAGACGCGGGCGAGGGCCGGGCCGCAGACATCCTCGGTTACGCCCGGATAGACCGTGCTCTCGTAGACGATCGTGGCAGGGACCTGCGGATCGATCAGTCCGGCCACGGTCTCGGTCGCCGCGAGCAGCGGCTTGAGATCGGGGCGATTGGCCGAGTCGACCGGAGTCGGCACGGTCACGATATAAAGGTCGGCGCCCCGCGCCTCTGTGGCGCTCCCGGTGAGCCTGAGCGTCGAACTGGCAAGCTGGGCGGGATCGACCTCCCGGGTGCGGTCGTGCCCTTGCCCAAGTTCCTCGACCCGGCGCGAATCGATGTCGAAACCGATCGTGTCGAAATATTTGGCGAGTGCGACGGCGAGCGGCAACCCGACATAGCCGAGGCCGACGACAACGATGCGAGGCTTGGGAGACAGGGACATGCCAGCACCCATAGCGCAGAGGCGTAAAGCCCTCGTTAGCGCTGCCTGAAGCGGGCAAAAAAATAGCGGCCCGAAGGCCGCTACCTTTTCGCGATTCTTATCGAATCACGGGCTGGACGGACGGTCGTTATTACCGCCGGTCGCCGCCAGAATGCCGAGGATGATCGCGACGATCGCGACCGCCGGGATCAGGAAGCCGCCGCGGCCGCTCTGATCGTTCGCATCGCTCATCTCCGCGCCGCTGCGGGCGACGGAAAGGGAAGCCGCCGACTGAGCGAGCACGGGGGTGGCGATCATCGAGACTGCGAGCATTGCAGCCACAGATGCTTTCTTGAAACTCATCTTGAACTCCCTGTTGAGCTATTCGGCATCGGCAGTGCCACAGTGGTACAATGATGACAACCCTAAATTTCTCGACTCGCGCCGCCTGATCGCGACACTGTTGCCCATTTGCAAGGGTCGCAATTCCGGCGCAACTCGGGCATCCGAACGCGCATGAAGGAGGGGATGCCATTGCACCGGGAGCCGTTGCATTTCCGTTACACCAGGCCGGTAGCGCGAAGGCGAAGCGAGAACAATTCATGAAAGCCGCTCTTCTCGCGCTACTTCTCGCCTTCGGCGGCGGCCAGGGCCTTTCCCGGCCCCAATCGGCCCCGGATGCGTTCGAGGCCACGTTCGCGCTCGACCAGCGAGTCGCCGGCATCGCCCACCGGCTGGCCACGGGCAATCTGGGCCTGTGTGCCGACCGCGCCTTCCTGCCGGGCTTTTCGATCCACGATCTGTCGCAATATGATTCGGCAAACCGGGCCGAAGCGATTCGCCGCTTCGGTCTGGACGCGGGGCCGGCGGTGCTGGCCACTGCCCCCGGCGGCCCGGCCGAACGCGGCGGGCTGCAGCGTGGCGACGTGCTGCTGAGCCTCGACGGACGGAGCCTGCCCCGCGTGCAGACGCTGCCGCGGCAGGGCTCGTTCGACCGGATGGCGCGCCTCCTCGACACGCTCGAAGAGGCCTTTGCCGACGGCCGGGCGAGCTTCGCCGTCCGCCGTGCCGGCGCGCCGCTCGAGCTTACGGTCATCGCCGACGAAGGCTGCGCCAGCCGATTCGAACTCATGCCCGGAAGTCGGCTCAACGCCCGCGCCGACGGGCGCTATGTGCAGGTCACCAGCGCGATCGCCACCTACGTTCGGGACGACGACGAGCTGGCGTCGGTGCTCGCGCACGAATTCGCGCACAATGTCCTTCGCCACCGGCTCCGGCTCGACGCCGCCGATGTCGAGCGCGGCATTCTCGGCAATTTCGGTCGCAATGCGCGCCGGATTCGCGAGACCGAGGTCGAGGCCGACCGGCTCAGCGTCTATCTGATGGAGCGGGCGGGCTTCGATCCCGGGGCGGCGGTGCGCTTCTGGTCGCGCTTCGGACGGCGCGGGCTGAACTTCCTCGGCAGCGCGACTCACCCGAACTGGCGGCGGCGAATCGTGCTGCTCCAAACCGAGATCGCGGCGATCGCCCGGGCCCGGGCGGCCGGCGAGACGCCAAGTCCAGGCTTCGTCAGCCTGCCCCTGCCGCCGAGGAATTGAAGCTCAGGTCGAAAGGTACCAGCGGCTGCTGCCCTCGAGCCCGATCGCGGTCAGCTTGCCGCTGGCGAAGGCGCCGGTGTCGATGCCGATCCGGTTGGCGCGCTCGTCCACCGCTTCGACGATCGAATGACCGTGCACGACCATCTTGCCGAAGCTGTCGCGGCAATTGAGGAATTCGTCGCGGATCCAGCAAAGGTCGCCACGCTCCTGATCCGCCATCGCGACGCCGGGGCGGATGCCCGCATGGACGAAGAGATAGTCGCCGATCTCGATCCAGCTTTCGAAGCCGGAGAGGAATTCGATATGCTCGGCCGGGACGCGCTGCGCGAGCAGCGCCGCCAACTCATCGAAATCGACGTTCCGATATTCGTCGACGCTGATTCCGTAGCTGAGCAAGGTCTCGCGCCCGCCGATCCGGGTGAGAAAACGCAGCGCCTTGAGGTCCGCCTGGGCGGCGCGCAGGAAGACTTCCTCGTGATTGCCCATCAGGAAACGAGCCTTGTCCGGCCCTTTGCTGAGCGCGAGCAGGCGCTCGACCACGCCGCGCGAATCCGGGCCGCGATCGACCAGGTCGCCGAGGAAGATCAGTTCGCGCTCCGCCCCGCCGCCCCGGGCGCGATCGTCGGCCTCGATCGACGCGAGCAGCCGATCGAGCAGGTCGCTGCGCCCGTGAATGTCGCCGATCGCGTAGACGCGCCGCCCTTCCGGCAGGGCATGAGCGGCGGGCTGCTGCCGCGTGACGAAGTTGAACAAGGACCTGACGGACATGATGTTTCTTGAAGGCGCCGATCGTTTCGCGGGAGCGTGGGCAGATAGGCGCGCCCGGCGCCGACTTCAATCGCGCAGGCGCTCTCTTGATCGGCGGTGGTCCGCCGCTTATTCGGGCGCGGATCAGGAAGATTGAGGAAAATTTCCTTTGCGTGAAACGGTTTCGCCGATCTGGCGGCGGCTGCTGGTGCTGGCCGCGCTGCTGCTTTCGCTCCAGGCGCCAGCCAAAGCCGGGGTGGAGGTCGCCTTCTATTCGCGCGAATTGGGTGGCAACAATTTCCCCCATGCCTTCGTCACCCTGAAGGGGACGGTCGACGGCACCGGGGAGACGGTCGATACCAGCCTCGGCTTCACCGCCAAGGCGCTGACCCCGGCGATCCTGTTCGGCTCGGTCGCGGGCGAGGTGTCGGTCGAGGGCGAGCGCCAGATCGCGCGCAGCGACCGGCAATTCGCGCTGGTCTTGAGCGACGCCCAATATGATGCGGCGATGGCGGTGATCGAAAGCTGGCGGGCCCGCGCCCAGCCCTCCTACAATCTGGACCGGCGCAACTGCATCCATTTCGTCGGCGAGATCGCCCGGGCGATCGGGCTCCGGGTCGAATATCCCAGGCGGCTGATGCGCCGGCCGCGCTCCTTCCTCGAACATGTGCGCGCGTTGAACCCGCAACTCGCGCCAGGGCCCGTCGCCCCGCCCGCGCCGGAGACCGTTTCGACCCCGTCCTGATTTTGCGTTGGCGGCGAAGGCCAGTCTGCTATGGATCAATACTCACTCCTCTAGGGCGGAGGTGTCGGGCATGGTCGGGGGTTCGCGCGACGCTGGGTGGCCGGGCCGCGCCGTTCGCGGCCTGGGCCTCGCCATCGCGGTTTCGCTCGGCACGCCCGCTCTCGCCCAGGTCGCCCCGACCCGTGAGGAAATCCAGCGCCCGCCGCCCGACCGGCTCGAGCCGCCGGCCGCCCGGCTGACCGTCGAGGGCGGAGTCGAGCGGGCGCCCTGCGCGCTCGACCGGCCAGAATATCAAAATATCCGCTTCACCGTGACCGGGGCCGAGTTCGCCGATCTGCGCGGTGCGCAGGCGCAGGATTTGCGGCCGGCTTACGCGCCCTTCATCGGCCAGGAGCATCCGGTCGCGATCGTCTGCGAAATCCGCGACCGCGCCGCGACGATCCTGCGCGAGATGGGCTATATCGCGGCGGTCGAGGTGCCCGAGCAAAGGATCGCCGACGGCACGATCCGCTTCCAGGTGCTGATGGCGAAGCTGGTGGGCTTGCGGGTACGCGGCAATGCCGGCCGCTCCGAGCGGACCATCGCCGGCTATCTCGAGAGGCTGACCGAGCAGGAGGTGTTCAACCGCTACGAGGCGGAGCGCTATCTGCTGCTCGCCGGCGATCTGCCGGGCTTCGACGTGCGGCTGGCGTTGCGCTCGGCGGGCGCCGCGCGGGGCGAGGTGATCGGCGAAGTGATCGTCGTGCGTCGCGCCGTCCAGGCCGATCTCACGGTGCAGAATTTGGGCTCGCGCGAGCTCGGCCGCTGGGGGGCGCTGCTACGCGGCCAATTGTTCGGGCTGACCGGGCTCGGCGATCGTACCAGCATCGCCCTGTTCAGCACCGCCGACACCGCCGAGCAGCAGACCGTGCAGGTCGCGCACGATTTCAGGCTTGGCAGCGAGGGCCTCGCCTTCGCCGGCCAGCTCACCTACGCCTGGGCCAGCCCCAGCCTCGGCCTGCCCGGGGTCGAGATCGATTCGACGACGCTCTTCGCGACGCTGGAAGCCAGCTATCCTTTCATCCGCCGGCAGCGGCAAAGCCTGCGCGGCAGCATCGGCCTCGACCTCGTCGATCAGGATATCGATTTCAACGGCTTGGCTTTGAACCGCGATCGGATGCGGATCGCCTTTGCGCGGCTGGATTTCGACGCGCTCGGGCTGGCCGCCGGCAACCCGGCCTATACGCTCGCCGAACCGCGCTGGCGGCTGAGCGCGACCGCCGAGGCGCGGCAGGGTCTCGGCGTGCTCGGGGCGAGCGAGGGCTGCGGGCCCGACCTGGTCAATTGTCTGGCGCCCGGAGCGGTGCCGCCGACCCGGCTGGAGGCGGAGCCCGAGGCCTTCGTGCTGCGCGGCGGCCTCTATGCGGAATTCCGGCCGGCGCCGCGCTTCACCCTCGCGCTCGGTGCGCGCGGCCAATGGAGCAGCGACCCGCTGCTGAGCTTCGAGGAGTTTTCGGCGGGCAATTATACGGCCGGCCGCGGCTACGATCCCGGCACTTTGCTCGGCGACAGCGGCATCGGCCTGCAGGCCGAGCTGCGCTACGGCAGCGCGGTCCCGCGCGGGCCGACGGATTTCGCGCTCGAGCCCTATCTCTTCGTCGATCAGGCCTGGGCGTGGAACGAGGATGTGCTGTTCGCGCTGCCCCGCCAGGAGCTGACCTCGATCGGAGCCGGGCTTCGCGCCGCTTATGGCGGGCGCTTCCGGCTCGACGTGCTGCTCGCCGAGCCGCTCGACCGGGCGCCGCTCGCGACCCAGCGAGGAGACACGAGATTGCTCGTCACCCTGACGGCGCGGCTCTGGCCATGGAGGACGCAATGACCGGCAAGCAATGGCTGCTGCTGAGCTGTGCCATAAGCGGGCTCTGCGTCGCCGTACCCCATGGCCGGGTCGATGCACAGGCGTTCAACGCGACCCCCAAGACGGTCGCCGGCGGGGTCGATTACGACCGGGCGACGCCGGGCGTCGAGACGATCTTCGTGTCCACGCCATCGGCGATCATCAACTGGATACCGGCCACTGCCGGGAGCTTCCTGCCCGCGGGCAATGTCGCGACCTTCCGCAACGGCCCCAACAACCAGAATTTCGCGGTGCTGAACCGGATCTTCAGCGACACGCCGGTCCGCTTCGACGGCACCGTGCTCGGCCGTCTGCAGGCTATGCCCGGCGCGCCGCTGACGCGGGGCGGCACCATCGTCTTCCAGACGCCCGGCGGGATGATCGTCGGCCAGACCGCCCTGTTCGACGTCGGCAGCCTCGTCCTGACCACCCTCAACGTCGTCGACGACGGCGCCTCGAATTTCGGCGGCCAGACCGGCAGCTATGAGCTTGCAGCGGTCGGCGGGGTCGCGCCTGCTTCGATCGTGATCGAGCCCGGGGCGCGGATCGCGGCGCTCAATCAGGGCTCCTATGTCGCAATCGTCGCGCCGAGCATCACGCAAAGCGGGCTGGTTCGGGTCAACGGATCGATCGCCTATGTCGCGGGCGAGCAGGTCGTGCTCAAGGTCAATAACGGGCTGTTCGACATCATCGTTTCCACCGGTACCGACAGCGTCACCGGCATCGTCCACACCGGGACGAGCGGCGGCCCCTCCTCCGGCGCGGCCGACGACGTGCACCGGCTCTACATGGTCGCGATGCCCAAGAACCAGGCCCTGACCGCGGTGCTGGAGGGCAGCGTCGGCTTCGATCCCGCGGTGGTCGCGAGTGTCGAAAATGGCGCGATCGTGCTCTCGGCGGGCTTCAACGTCGTCGGCGGGAATGTCGAGCGCTTCGCGACCCTGGGGCCGGTGCCGCCGGGCGCCAATGCCAGCTTCCATATCCGCGGCGGCACGCTCAGCTCCGACCTGTTCGGCTTCGCCGCGGTCGACATGTTCGCGAGCGCGCAGACGACGGGCGCGCTCATCGCGCTGCAGGATGTGAGCCTGACCGCGAACGGCCGCGCGCGCCTCTTCGCCGGGCCGAACCAGTCGGTGGAGGTGTTCGGCAACGTCCTCGTTTCCGCGGCGCAGCCCGGCCTGCCGGTCGGCGGCACGGTCGATCTGGTCGGCGGCGAGGCGATGATCTTCGCCACCGGGGGCGGCAGAGTGGTGGTGGGCGGCAACGCCACCGTCGATGCCTCGGCCGTGGGCGGCACCGATCTGGCTGTGTCGCTGCTGGGCACGGGCACCGGCGGCAATGCGGCGCTCGTCGGCGATGGGGGACTGGTGCGGGTCGACGGCAATGTGCTTGTCCTGGCGAGCGGCGCCGGGGCCAAGCCGTCGGCGCTGCCGCCCCAGGGCACGGCCGGCTTCGGCGGCGCCGCCCGGGTCGAGGCTCTGAACGGCGGCACCGTCGTGCTCGGCGGTTCGCTCGGCCTGGATGCAAGCGGCGCCGGCGGCGCTTCGAACGGGCTTGCGCCGGCCGTCGGCGCGGTTGGGACGGGCGGCAACGTGCGGCTGGCGGCGAGCGGCGGCGGCAGCGTCACCGTCGCCGGCGGCGCGAGTCTCGCGGCCGAGGGCAGCGGCGGCGCGGTGCTCGGCGGGCCGGGCAATGTCGGCGGCGTCGGGCAGGGCGGGGCCATTCTGGTCGCCGCCAACCGGGGCACGATCAACCTCGCCGGCACCACCGCGATGACCGCCGGCGGCAATGGCGGCGCCGGGCCGCGCGGCGGCGACGGGCGGGGCGGCTCGGTCTCGCTCGACGTGGTCAGCGGCCAGCTCCTGTTCGGCGGGGCGGCCGGCTTCGCGGCGCTTGGGCGGGGCGGCAATGCGCAGACGAACGGCGGCGATGGCGGCGACGGCTTCGGTGGCGAAATCGTCTTCACCGCGCGCGCCGGCGGCGGCGGCTCGCGGCTCGCGGGCGGCAGCATCGAGGTGGATGCGAGCGGCCTGGGCGGGGCCGGCGGCAATGGCAGCGCGGGGGTGGCAGGCGGCGACGGCGGCGACGGTCGGGGCGGTGCGGTCGTCCTGCTCGCCGAGGCGGGCAACGGCACGATCGAGTTCGACGCGACCAGCGTCACCGCCAACGGCGCAGGCGGCGGCGGCGGCGGCATCGACAACAATGTCGACGGCGGCTCGGGCGGCGAGGGCCGCGGCGGCGAGATCGAGATCGGCACTTCGGCGGTGCTCGCCGGCGGGCCGGGCACGGGCAGCGTGCGCCTCGCTCAGCTCGACGCGCGCGCCAGCGGCCTGGGCGGCGGCGGCGGGCTCGGCGCGGGCGGCGGCGGCGCTGCGTTCGGCGGCGGGGTGACGATCCTCGCCGCGAGCGCGCCGGTGGCGATCGCCGGCACCGTCACGCTCGAGGCGGACGGCCTGGCCGGCGCGGGTGGCGGCACCCCGGGGGGCGGCGGTACCGGCGCGGGCGGACAGGCGAGCGGCGGCCGGCTGCGGCTCGATGCGAGCGGCGCTGGCGGCACGCTGACCGCGCCCGATCTGGTCGGCACCGCTTCGGCGCTCGGTGACGCCACCGCCGCCAATCTGCCCGGCGAATGGCATGTGACGGCGGGACCGGGCGGCACGCTTACCCTCGTCAATCTGACGCTCACCGCCGATGCCAACGGCACACCCGGAACACCGGCCTTTTCGAGCCTCGAGCCGACTGGCGGCACGATCACCGTGGCGCAGCTCGCGACCCTGATGGCGCGCGGCGAGATTCGGATCATCGGCGCCGATGCCGGACGGGCGCTGGGCGGGCGCTACGTCTTGACCGCCGGCGCCGATCTCACCGCCTCGCACACCAATCCGGGCGGCGCGACGGTCGATGTCACCGACCTCGCGATCACCACCGGCGGCGACTTCCGCGGCAATCCGGGCTCGCTCCTTCGGGCGACCAATCGGCTGGACCTCACTGCCGCGGGCGCGGCCTTCCTCGATGGCGGCCTGCTCGGACGTGAGATCCGGATCGGCGCCGACTCTATCGCCATGCAGCCGAGCGGGCGGGTCGGCGACGCCGCGACCGAGCTCGTCGAAATGACCGCGGTCGGCAACGCGCAGCTGGCCGGCATCGTGCTGGGCCGGGACATCCTCATCACCGCCTCCGCGATCGGCGTCGCGGCGGCCGGCACCGTCGGCGGCCCCGGCACCGACCAGGCGACGCTGCGCGCGGCGGGGACGATCACTGTCGGCGGGCGGGTGCTCGGCCGCTCGCTCCTGCTCGGCTCGTCGGACATCGACATCCAGACCGGCGGCGCAATCGGCGACGCCGGGACCGAGCTGGTGACGCTCGAGGTCAGCACGCCCGTGCTGCAGGGCGTCGCCCAGCCGACCGTGCTCGGCGGCACCGCGCCGGGGACCGGCTATACGCTCGCCAATGCCGAGGCCGGGCGGATCCGGGCCGGCACCTTGCGGGTGATCGCGCCGGGCTTGGGCAATGCGGTCGCCGTGCTGATTCGCGATCTCGATCTCAACGGCGGCGGCGCCGCGGCTGGCCTCGGCCGTTTCGAACTGGTCACCCCCGGCATCGCCCGGATCGAGGGCAATGTGCTGATGGCCAACGCCCGGGCCGGCGACGGCATTTCGCTCTCGGCCGGACAGCGGCTCGAACTGGTGACGCCGACCGCCAGCTTGCGCGTGCGGGCGGCGGGCGGCGCCCCGGGCGGCACCCTGCTGATCGATTCGCGCAATATCTGGATCGCGACCCAGCCGATCCTCGACCGGCTGCGCGCCGACCCCCCTTATCCGGGACGCGACGACGATCTGCTCAACAATGGCGGCGTGGACGCGCCGCGCGGCTTCGTCGAGGCCGACGCGATCACGCTGGCCGCCGGCAACAGCCTGTTCGTCCAGAATAGCGGTCCAGCCTTCAGCCGGGACTTCGCCGGGATCACCAGCGGTCCCGGCGGGCTGGTGATCCGCGCGGCCGGCACGACGCCCGCCACGGTCACCGCCTTCGGTCGCAGGCTCAATGCCGACGGCAGCTTCACGGTCGGCGACGAATGGTTCTTCCTGGTCGATTACGAGGTCGGGGGCCCGGCGGGCGACGGCGCGGGGTTCAGCGCGGAGTCCACCTTCAACACCTGCATCATCGTCACCGGCCAATGCCCGGCGCGGGCACCCGGCGATCCGGTGCCGGGGCCCGATCCCACCACCGGCCCGACCGGCGGCTCGGATTCGATCCTGCTGCCGCCGGGCGCGGAGGAAGACGATCTGGTCGATACCAGCTTCTCCGCCGAAGGGCTGATCGAGGAGCCGGTCACCAGCGGCGGCGAAAGCAGCCTGTGGGAGCCGGATTGCGAGCGCGACGAACATGGCCGCTGCGAAGGGGTGGAGCCATGAAGATGGGCTGGATGCCGGCGCTCGCCGCCGCAATCGCCGCGCCCGTCGCCGCGCAGGTGCCGCTCAGCGCCGAGGACAGCTTCAGGATCGGCAGCGGCGGCAATGTCCTGTGCAGCGCCACCGCGCTGACCACCGATCCCGCGCTCGCCGACATGTTCGACCGGGCCTATTCGGTGGTGTGCCGCGATGCCGCGGTGCCTGTGGGGCAGCTTTATGCTCTGCGGGTGCGCCAGGGCGATCCTGCGACGCGGCTGAGCGCGGGACGCGCCGACAAGGCGATTTGCGAGCCGGATGCTCCGACCACCTTGGCGGGGCTTGGGGCGGTGGAGACTCTGCAGTGCCGCCTGCGCGCCGCCGACGTCGGCTACCGCGTCTATCTCAAACGGCGCGGCAACACGCTGTTCGTCGCCGAAGGCTTGGCCGGCTATGACAGCGCGCTGCAGCTGGCCTTGCGAAGCCTCGTCGCCGACCGGGCGGTCGAGGGCGAGATCGCGGTCGCCACCACCGGCGCCGGCGATCCCGCCGCCTTCGCGCGGGTCCAGGCCGGGCAGCTCGATCCGCAGCGCGCGCTCGCCGAGGCCTATCGCCGCAACAATGCCGGCTCCTACGCCGAATCCTCGGAATATTTCGCGGCGCTCGGCCAGCGCGAGGGCGGCGCCCTCAACCAGGCCGAGGCGATGGTCAACGAGGCGCTGCAAAAGTCCAATCTCGGCCGCCACGCCGAGGCCGATTCGCTCTTCTCGCGGGCCGAAGCTCTGGCGGGTGCCGATCCGGTGACCGCCCGCCGGCTGCGCAATTATCGCGCGATCCATCATCTCAATCGGGGCATGGCGGCGGCGGCCTTGACCGAGCTCGACCGGCCGATGCCGACGATCGGGCTCGCCAGGGGGGTCGAAGAGCTCGTCATCGACCGCCCGATCGCGGGCCGGCTGAGCGCCGAATCGCCCGGGGCCGGAAGGCTGCGCGGCGAGGAGGGGCTGAGCCAGGAGGACAAGGCGCAGATCCTGGATGGGCAGGCACTGCATCTGCGCGGCATCGTGCTTCGGCTGCAGGGCCGCGACGCCGACGCCGTCGCCCCGTTCGGCCGTGCGCTGGAGGATCTGGCGGTGATCCGCGACGGGCGCATCGCCGCGACCGTCTGGCTGCGCGCCCAGATCCAGGGCGAACTTGCCGGCATCGCCGAAGCGGGTGGCGACCGGGCCGAGGCCGAGCGCCGCCATCTGCTGGCGGTGGCGCTGCTGCAGAGCCATTATCCGGGCTCCTCGGCGTTGCTCAGCGCGCAGGGCCGCCTCGCCGGCTATCAGGCGCGGACCGGACGGACGCAGGAGGCGCTTGCTCTGTTTCGGCAGATCGTCGCCGCCATCGCCGATTCCGGCGACAGTTCGCCGGGGCTGAGGCGCGCCTTGCAGCCCTATTTCGCCTTACTCGCCACGCAAGGCGACGATCCGGCCGCGGTCGCCGATCTGTTCGCGGCCAGCCAGGTGCTGGTCCGGCCCGGAGTCGCCCAGACCCAAGCGGTGCTCGCCCGCGAGCTTTCGGGCGGCAGCGACGAGGCTTCGCGCCTGTTCCGCCAGTCGATCGACCTCACCCGCGACATCGAGCGCGGCCGGGTCGAGCTTGCCCGGCTTGAGGCGAACGAGGCGCCGACCGCCGCCCAGAGCGCGCGCATGATCTCCTTGCGCGCCTCGCTTGGCGCCTGGCAGCAGGACCAGACCGCGACCCAGGCGCAACTCGCCCAATTCCCGCGTTATCGGGTGGTCTCGGGTGGGACCCTCACCCTCGCCGATCTGCAGCGCCTGCTGGGGCCGACCGAAGCCTATTGGAAGATGATCGTGGTCGGCGACGACGCTTATGCGGTCTATGCCACGGCGGGCACGGCGCGCGCCTATCGGATCGCGGCGAGCCCGTCTCAGCTCGACGCGCGGGTCGATGCGCTGCGCGCGACGATCTCGGTGGTCGAGAACAACCAGCAGCTCACTTATCCCTTCGATCTGGAGCTTGCCCACGGCCTGTACGAGAGCCTGTTCGCGCCGGTCGCCGCCGAACTGGCCGGGGTCCGCCACCTGATCTTCGAGCCGGACGGGGCAATGATGCGCTTGCCGCCGAATCTGCTCGTCATGGATCGGGCCGGAGTGGATGCCTATGCGGCGCGCCGGCGTGCCGATCCCGGTGACGACGGCTTCGATTTCCGGGGCATCGCCTGGCTGGGACGCGAGCGCGACATTTCCACCTCGGTTTCGGTGCGCGCCTTCCGCGATGTCCGCCAGGCGCCGCGCAGCCGCGCCCGCGCCGAATATCTGGGCTTCGGCCAGAACGCGCCGGCGCGCGGCTATTATGCCGCCGGGGGAAGCCGCGGCGCCGATCTGCTGCAGCCGAGCTGCGCCTGGTCGCTGTCGGTGTGGAACCGGCCGATTTCGGCGCGCGAACTGGTCACCGCGAGCGAGGCGCTCGCCGGCGGTCGGGCCGATCAGGCGCAGATCGTCACCGGCGCCGCGTTTACCGACATGGACGTCGTCGGCCGCACCGATCTCGCCGACTATCGCGTCCTGCATTTCGCCACCCACGGCCTGGTCACGCCGCCCCGCCCCGAATGTCCGTCGCGGCCGGCGCTGCTGACCAGCTTCGGCGGGGCGGGGTCGGACGGCCTGTTGAGCTTCGCCGAGATCTTCGATCTGCGGATCGACGCCGATCTGGTGATCCTCTCGGCCTGCGACACCGCCGGGCAATCGAGCCTGGCCGCGACCGCCGAGGCGGGGCTCTCGGGCAGCGGCGAATATGCGCTCGACGGGCTGGTCCGCGCCTTCGTCGGCGCCGGCGGGCGCATGGTGGTCGCCAGCCACTGGCCGGTGCCGGACGATTTCAACGCCACCGAACGGCTGATCTCGGGGCTGTTCAGGGCCGCGCCCGGGGTCGGCACCGCCGGCGCCTTGCGCGCCGCCCAGCACGCCCTGATGGACGAGCGCGACACCTCCCACCCTTATTATTGGTCCGGTTTCGCGGTCGTCGGCGACGGCGCCGCGCCCGTCACCCGCGCCGCCGCGCCGTTGCAAAGCGCATCGCGTTGAACCTTCTTTAGGCTTGATCGTTTGCATCCCGCTTGAACGGCTCCAAGTCCGGCCGCGCGGGGTTTATTGAACAAAAAGCGCATCTTCGCTGCGTTGCTGGCTGGTGCTGTATTGGCGCCCGCGGTCGCGCGCGCGCAGTCCGTCGCCCCTCCCTCCGACGAGCCGATCGTCACCGACAGCCAGTTCGAAGAGGCGCTGCCGCCGCTCGATTCGGAGCTTGGCCGTCCGCTCGAGCCGCTGGAACCGCTCGATCCCGCGGCGCCGCCGTTCCCGCCCGTGCCCGGCCCGGTCGAGGATGTCCCGCTCGGCGATCCCGCTTTGTCGGAGCCGCTGCCGCCGCTTTCCACCTTCGATCTCGAGGCGGGGGCCGAGGACATCGCCGAGGCGGGCGACAGCGAAGAGCCCGAGCCGGTCCGCTACGAATTGGTCGTCGCCGGGATGGAGGAAACCGGCCTCACCGGGCGCTTCCGCGGCCTTTCCGCGCTGGAGGATGCCGAAGGCGAGGGCGTCAACGGCGCGATGATCGCCCAGCGCGCCGAGGAAGATGAGGCGCTGGCCGTCCGCCTGCTCCGCTCCGAAGGCTATTATGACGCGGTCGCGGCCTCGGCGATCGAGCAGCTGCCCGATCAGCCGGGGCGGCTGCGGGTCACGATCACTGTCGCCGCCGGGGAGCGCTACGATCTCGGCGCGATCGTCATAACCGGCGCCGATACCGTGCCGCCCGGCCTGCCCCGCCAATTCCTCCCGCTCCAGACAGGCATGCCGATCCGCGCGATCGACGTCGAGGCGGCCGAGGCCAATGTGCTGCTGCGCCTGCCGCAGGAGGGCTATCCCTTCGCCGAGATCGGGCTTCGCGACATCCTGCTCGATCCCGAGACGCATAGCGGCGACTATACCCTGCCGGTCGAGCCCGGCCCGCGCGCGCTCTTCGCCGGCTTCACCACCGAGGGCGATCTCGCCTTCGACGCGGAGCATGTCGGCGTCCTCGCCCGCTTCCGCCGCGGCCAGGTCTACGATCGCCGCCTGGTCGACGATCTCAGGGAGGCGATGGTTTCCACCCGCCTGTTCAGCACGGTCTCGGCCGAGCCGGTGCTGACCGAGGAGGTCGCCGCGGACGGCACGAGTTACGTCAACATCCTGGTCCGCCAGAATGCCGGGCCGGCCCGCTCGCTCGACGCCAGCGCCGGATACAGCACCGGCGAAGGCTTCAGGCTCGAAGGCGCCTGGGAGCATCGCAACCTGTTCCCGCCCGAAGGCGCGCTTCGCGTCGCCGCCATCCTCGGCACCCAGGAACAGAATCTCGCGCTCCGCTTCCGCCGCAACAATTGGGGTAAGCGCGACCGCGCGATCCTGCTCCAGTTCGAGGCCGGGCGTCGCGATTTCGAGGCGTTCCAGGGCTATACCGCGCGGCTGCTCGGCCTGATCACGCGTGAATCGACGCCGATCTGGCAGAAGCGCTGGACCTATGCCTATGGCGCCGAGGTCCTGGCGACCAACGAGAATCGCAACGGCACCGCCGTCATCTCGATTTCGGACGCCTATTTCATCGGCGGGCTGATCGGGCAGCTCGGCTACGACCGCTCCAACAGCCTGCTCGATCCGACCAGCGGCTTTCGCCTGCTCGGCCGGATCAACCCCGAAGCCTCGTTGCACGACGGCACCCAGATCTACGTCCGCAACCTGATCGAGGGCAGCTATTATTATCCGGTCAGCGAGGCGCTGACCCTGGCCGGCCGCGCCCGCTTCGGCTCGATCACCGGGATCGCGCGCGCCGATCTCGCGCCGTCGCGGCGCTTCTATGCGGGCGGCGGCGGCTCGGTGCGCGGCTTCGGCTTCCAGGAGCTCGGCCCGCGCGAGATTCTGCCGAACCCCGCTTTCGACCCCGAGAATCCCGACGACGCGCCGGCGACGATCCCGGTCCCGCTGGGCGGGCGCAGCCTCGTCGAATTCGCCGTCGAGGGCCGCTACCGCTTTGGCGATTATGGCGTGGTCGCCTTCGTCGACGCGGGCCAGGTCTACGAAGCGCAATATCCGACCTTCGATTCGATGCGCTTCGGGGTCGGCATCGGCGGTCGGGTCTACACCAATTTCGGGCCGATCCGGCTCGACGTCGCCACCCCGATCGGCCGCCGCGACGGCGAATCGCGGATCAGCGTCTACGTCTCGATCGGGCAGGCCTTTTAGATGGCCGACGAAGAGATCATCGTCGTTCGCCGCCGCCATCCGGGGCTCACCATCGCCAAATGGGTGGGTATCGTCCTGCTGGCGCTGGTCGCGATGCTCGGCGCCTTCCTGCTCTGGCTGAACAGCGATCCCGGGCGGCGCTTCATCGTCGGCCAGATCAACGCCTTCGAGGCCGCCTCGGGGCTCAAGGTCAAGGTCGGGCGGATCGAAGGCTCGGTGTTTGGGGGCATGACCCTGCACGACGTCTCGGTCTCCGATCCGCAAGGCGTGTTTTTCCAGGCACCGCGGGCCGAGCTCGATTATCGGCCCTTCGCCTATCTGCTGGGCAGCCATATCGACATCCGCTCGCTGGAGATCCCGCAGGCGCGGCTTCGGCGGCTCCCGGCGCTCCGCCCGGGCGATCCCGACGCGCCGCTGCTTCCCGACATCGACATCGACATCGGCCGCCTGCAAATCGGCCGGCTGCTGATCGATCCGGCGGTGACCGGGCGGCGCCATTTGCTCTCGCTCGACAGCCGCGCCCGGATCGCCGACGGCCGCGCCGAGCTGGCGCTCGACGCCGCCACGATCCGCGCGCCGGGCTTTGCCGGCGGCGACCGGATCAGGCTCGCGCTCGACGCGGTGCCGGAGGAGGACCGGCTCCAGTTGGGCCTGATCGTCGACGGGCCGGGCGACGGCTTCGTCGCCGGCCTGATCGGCACCGACCAGGCGGTCCGCGCCCGCATCGGTGGGCGGGGCAGCTGGTCCAGCTGGCGCGGCCGGGCGCAGGCGGCGCTCGGCGGCGAAAGCCTTGCCGATCTCGCCGTCACCGCCCGCGACGGCACCTTCGAGGTCGACGGGCCGGTTCGCGCCGGGCTGATGCTGACCGGGCCCGCGCAGCGGCTGGCCGGTCCCTATATCCGGCTCAACCTGGTCGGCACGCTCGACGAGCGCCGGGCCAATATCCGGCTTCGCGCCAACAGCCGCGCGCTGGCTTTGGCCGCAGAGGGCCTGATCGATCTCGGCGAAAATCGCTTCCAGGAGCTGAGCGTCGCCGCGCGGCTGATCGAGCCCGGCGCGATCGCCCCCAATCTGTCGGGCAGCGACGTGCGCCTCGCCGCGGTGCTCAACGGCCCCTTCGCGACCCCCGGTATCGCCTACCGGCTCAGCGCCGCCAGCCTGACCATGGACGGCACCGTTATCCAAGGTCTCACCGCCACCGGCAGCGCCCGGATGCAGGATGACGGGGACATCGTCGTTCCCGTCGCCGCCCGCGCCAACCGGATCCTCGGCTTCGACGCGGTCGCGGGCGGGACGCTCGCCAATGTGCGGCTCGACGGGGAACTCGGCATCGCCGGCACGCGGATCGTCTCGGACAATCTGCTGCTCCGCTCGGACCGGGTGAACGCGCGGCTCGTTCTGGCCTTTGATCTTTCGGCCGGCCGCTATCTCGTCGGTTTCCAGGGGCTGGTCCGCAACTATCTGGTCAACGGCGTCGGCCTGTTCGATCTCGACACCGATCTCGACATGACCACCACCGCCGCCGGCTTCGGCCTCCAGGGCCGGATCGTGGCGCGCACCCGGCGGATCGACAATGAGACGTTGCGCGATCTGGTCGGCGGCTCCGGCACGATCCGCGCCGATGTCGCGATGGACCCGTCCGGGCTGGTCCGGATCAGCAATATCCGTGTCGCCTCGCCGGGGATCACCGTCACCCAGGGCGGCGGCACCTATGCGCGAAGCGGCGCCATCGATCTTCGCCTGGCCGGGGTCAGCCGCGACTATGGCGCGCTCAGCGTCCACGTCACCGGCACCGCGACCGCGCCACGGGTCGCTTTGGAGGCCGAAAATCCGGACTTCGGCATCGGCTTGCGCAACGTGCGCGCCAACGTCCGGGCGACCGCCGGCGGCTGGGCGCTCGATGCGACGGGCGAGTCGGCCTACGGGCCTTTCTCCGCCGACGTCGTCATCCTCACCGGGCGCGGGCCGATGACGATCGCGGTCAACCGGCTGACCTTCGCCGGCGTCGATTTCGCCGGGCGGGTCGTGCAGAGTTCGGCGGGGCCGTTCGTCGGCACGCTGACCATGGCCGGGCAGGGGCTGAGCGGAACGCTGACGCTCGGCGCCGAGGGCCGCTATCAGCGGATCGACATCGCCGCGACCGCCAATGGCGCGCGCACGCCGGGCGACACGCCGATCCTGATTCAGCGTGGCCTGATCAATGCCAGCATCATCCTCTACGACGATGCGCCGCAGATCGTCGGCGACGCCCAGCTTGCCGGGCTCAGCACCGGCACATTGTTCGTCGATCGGGCGCGGCTCAGGGTCGATTATCGCGGCGGCAACGGCACCGCCCAATTGTTCGCCGAAGGGCGGCGCGGCGTCCCCTTCCGGATCGCGGCCAATGTCGCCATCGCGCCGGAGCTGATCCGGGCGGCGATGCAGGGCCAGGTCAACAATATCCCCTTCCGCCTGGCGGAGCCCGCGCAGATCACCCGCAATGACGGCATCTGGACGCTGCGGCCGGCGACGATCGTGCTGGAGCAGGGCCGGGTGCGGCTGGCCGGGCGCTGGGGCGACGGTCTGGTCATCCAGTCGCGGCTCGATTCGCTCGATCTCACCATGCTGAACGCCTTCGCGCCCGGCCTGGGCCTGGGCGGCCGCGCCACCGGCAGCATGGATTTCGCGCAGAACGCCGATGGCAGCTTCCCGCGCGCCGAGGCCCGGCTCAACATCGCCGGCTTCACCCGCACCGGGATCGCGATCCGCTCCTCGCCGGTCGACATCGCCTTCGCCGGGGCGCTTCGCCCCGAGGGCGGCAATCTGGGCGCGGTGATCCGGCGCGGCGGTGGCGTGATCGGGCGGCTGCAGGCGCGGCTCGAGCCGCTCGGCCCCAATGCGGGCTCGTGGACCACGCGGCTGCTCGCCGCCCCGCTCAGCGGCGGCGTGCGCTATAATGGCCCGGCCGACGTGCCGATGTCCTTCGCCAATCTGCCCGGACACCAGCTCACCGGCCAGATCGGCCTGGCCGCCGATTTCTCGGGCCGGGTGCAGGATCCGCAATTTACAGGCGTCGTGCGCGCCAACAACCTCACTTACGTCAACGAGACCTACGGCACGCGGGTCACCAATCTCGCCGTCAACGGCCGCTTCACCGGCGCGCAGGTCGAACTGATCTCACTCAACGGCCGCGCCGGCGACGGCACGATCGAGGGCAGCGGCACGATCGGTCTGGCCTCCGACGCGGGCTTCCCGATCAACCTGCGGCTGCGCTTCGAAAATGCCCGGCTGGCGCGCAGCGACGATATCGGTGCCGTGGCCACCGGTGAATTGACCATCGTCAACAATCGCAGCGGCGCCCTGATCTCGGGCGAACTGGAGCTCGGCGAGGTCCGCTACCAGATCGTCCGCCAAGCCGCCGCCGAAGTGCCGCAGCTGGCCGGCGTGCGCCGCCGGGGCGAGCCGCTGCCGACGCCGGGCGAGCGGGCGGAAGCCGCGGCCGGCGTGCCGAGCATCTGGCGGCTCGACATCGCTCTCGCCGCCGACAACCGGGTCTACGTCTCGGGCATGGGCCTCGAATCCGAGTGGCAGGCGCGGCTGCGCGTGCGCGGCACCACGGCGACTCCGGAGCTGGTCGGCACGGTCGAGCTGATCCGCGGCGAGCTTGGCCTGGCCGGACGGCGCTTCCGGCTCGATCGCGGCCAGATCAGCTTCACCGGCAGCCGTCCGGCCAATCCCGAGATCGATCTCATCGCGGTCGCCGATATCGAGGGAGTCGAGGTCGGCATCACCGTCACCGGCCGTTCGACCAATCCGCAGATCGCCTTCACCTCGACCCCGAGCCTGCCGCAGGACGAGGTGGTGGCGCGGATCCTGTTCGGCAGCTCGGTGACCGAAATCTCCGCGATCCAGGCGGTCCAGCTCGCCGCCTCGCTCAACTCATTGCGCGGCGGCGGCGGCGGGCTCAATCCGCTGGGCCAGTTGCGCTCGGCAACCGGGATCGACCGGCTTCGCCTGATCGACGCCGACAGCGCCACCGGCCGCGGCACCGCGGTCGCCGCCGGCATGTACGTGAGCGACGACATCTATGTGGAGATCATCACCGACGCGAAGGGCTTCACCGCGACCCAGCTCGAAATCTCGCTGTCGCGGACCTTGTCGCTGCTTTCCCAATTCGGCTCGAACAGCGGCACCAACGTCAACCTGCGCTACAACCGCGATTATTGACGAAACGGGTCCGTAACGGCTGCCGTTACGGATTTGGTTGCGCTTTATCCTGGCCGCTCACTTATCCAGACTTTGCGCCATGGCGATCGGGCGCATCTTGTTCCTGCTGACGGCGTGGGGGATGCCCACGGCTGCTGCCGCGCAGGACGCCGAAGTTCACACCTTCCACTGCCTTCATTCCTGCCCGACGGGGACGCCGGCGAGCAACGATCTGGTGGTTCGCGAACGCTATACCTTGTCATCGAACGACGAGACCAAGTTCGCCGATTGGGTCGCCTATCGGATCACCGCTCAAAGCCTTGGCGGCGGCAATCGGAGCTGGCGGGCGGACCCCTGGCTTGACCCTACCGAGACCCTCGAGCCCGACGATTATACGGGCGTTGGCGACCTGGAAATCGATCGTGGTCACCAGGCACCGCTGGCGAGTCTCGGCGGTGGCGGTTTGGCCGCTGAAACCAATTTCCTGTCCAACATCACCCCGCAGATGGCGCCCCTGAACCAAAATCCCTGGCGGTACCTCGAGGATGCCGAGCGCGACCTCCAACGAAGCGGGCGGCGGCCCGTCTATGTCCTGACCGGGCCGCTCTACGAAGCGCCGCGGGCACCCTTGCCGGCTGCGGACGAGCCGCATCGCGTGCCTTCGGCCTATTGGAAGGTGGTGGTGACCGACGATGGGCGGCTGTCCGCCTTCATCATGGGCCAGGATTTGCCGCGCACCGCCGCCTATTGCGACCAGCGCGCGACCCTCGACGAGGTCGAGCGGCGAAGCGGCCTGCGCCTGTTCCCGCGCCTCGTCCGGCGCAATTTTAGAAGCCTGGACTCGGCGCTCGGCTGTTCGTGATCGAGGGGATGGTGCCCAGGGACGGGATCGAACCGCCGACACCGTGATTTTCAGTCACGTGCTCTACCAACTGAGCTACCTGGGCCATTCCGACATGTGCGGAAGCCAGCGCCTATAGAGGCGCTTAGCGTTCGCTGTCCAGCCCGTCCGGGCCGGCGCCGGGATGGTCCGGATCGGCCGGGTGGCCGGGTACGCGATAGCCCTCGCCGAGCCAGTTCAAGAGGTCGCGGTCGCGGCAGCCCTGCGAGCAGAAGGGCTTGTGCGCGGGGCTGGCGGGCTTGCCGCACAAGGCGCAGGATTTAGCTGTTTTCGGCATGTCCCGCCGATATGGCGAGGCCGGCCTCCTCCCGCAAGGAAACCGTGCCGCCGACGCGCCGCGCGAGGGTGGCGAGCCAGTCGTCGCTGAGGCGGCGGAGCAGCGCCGGGGCGGCGTGGAGCGTGACCGGGCCGGTCAGCCGCTCGGCGCGGCGCAGCAAGGCCCGCGCGGCGGCACCGGCCGGATCGGCCTGGAGCAGCTCGGGCAAGGAGGGCCGTTCGCGGCGGCGGACGATCTGCAGGAAGCCGAAGCCGTTGACCGCGGTCCGCTCGAAAGGCTGGGGGAGCAGCGCGTCGACCGCCCGCGCCGCGGCCTGGCGCTGATCCTTCGGGAGCGTGGGAAGGTCGATGCCGATCGAGCCGGCGATGCCGAAGCGGCGGATCGCCCGGGCGGCGGCGGCGGCCCCGGCCTCGGCGAGCGCGGCGGGGGGCAGGCTCCCGTCGACGTCGAACAGGGTCATGGCGGGGGTCAGGCTCATCCGCAGCGCGCCGCCTTCGAAGGCGATTTCGCCGCTCGCGGCCTCCTCCAGCAGCTCCGACCAGCCCGCCGCTTCGAAGCGGTCGGGGCCCCGGCTGGGCGCGGGCCGATGGATCCGCTCGTGCAGGCCCGGCCCGTCGCGCAGCGGCAGCTCGGTCGGGCGAAGCTTGGGCGGCTTGGGCCGGCCCGGCTCGGGGATCGCCTCGCGCACCACTTCCGCACGGAAGCGGGCGCCTTCGGTCACGTTCGGCAAGGGCGAGACGCTCGCCTCGCCGCCGTCGCCCAGGGTCGCGAGGCCGGCGATGCTGGCCAGCTTCGCCTCGACGACCGCGCCTGCGCGCAGGCCCGGCAGCTCGATCGCCGCTTCGAGAATGAGCGGGTACGCAGCGCCCCGCGCTGCGTAGCCATGTCCGGGGGACATGGCGGCCCGCTCATCGCCGTCCTCGATCAGGATCGCGCGGTTCTCGCCGATCCCTTCCTCGTAAAGCCACTCAGCCAAGCGGATAACCGGCGGCGCGCAGCAGCGCGCGGGTGTCGTTGAGGGGCAGGCCCATCACGCCCGAATAGGAGCCCGAGAGCCAACGAACCAGTGCCTCGGCCCGGCCCTGAATGGCATAACCGCCCGCTTTGCCCCGCCACTCGCCGCTGGCGAGATAGGCCTGGATGACGGCCTCGCAGAGCGGATTGAAGGCGACGATCGAGGTCGACAGGCGATGGCGCGCCTTGCCGTCCGCATCGATCAGAGTGAGCGCGCTATGCACCCGGTGACGCCGGCCCGAGAGCAGTCTCAGGCAGGCCAGTGCCTCGCCCTCATCCTCGGCCTTGGGCAGGATTCGTCGGCCGACCGCGACCACCGTGTCGGCGGCGAGGGTGAGCGCGCCCGGCTCGGCGACCGCAAGCGCCTTGGCCGCGGCGACCCGGCGGGCATAGGCGATCGCCGGCTCGGCCTTGAGCGGGGTTTCGTCGATCTCGGCGGGGACGATGGCGTCCGGCACCACTCCGAGCCGCGCGAGCAGTTCGAGCCGTCGGGGGCTGGCGGAGGCGAGGATCAGCCGCATGCGAGGCCCCTAGAGCCTGATCGTTTGAGGTGGAAGCGCTGCGCGCTTCTGCCGAAAGCGTGAATCAGGCTCTATTCAAATGGTCTAGCGTGATGCGCGGCCTGTTTCAGCATTCATGTGGGATGACGGCCTGTCGGGACCATCACTTGAAGCGGTAGGTGATCCGGCCCTTGGTCAAATCATAAGGGGTGAGCTCGACCAGCACTTCGTCGCCGGTGAGCACGCGGATCCGGTTCTTGCGCATCTTGCCGGCGGTGTGGCCGAGAACCTCGTGGCCGTTTTCCAGCTTCACCCGGAACATCGCGTTGGGTAGCAGCTCGGCGACATGCCCGCGCAGTTCGAGAAGGTCTTCCTTGGCCATGCGAAACCCCTGAAGAAAACGCCGGCAAAATTAGCGGCTCGCCTCCGAAATGAAAAGCCGGTCCGTTTCAGCCCGCGGGCTGCACCGGAGGGGGCGCCGGAGGCGCGTCGGCGGGGTTGTGGAGGGCCAGAAAGGCTTCGACCCGTCGCAGGAAATCGGTGGAATCCTGTGGCCGGGCAAAGCCGTGGCCGGCCTCGGGGTAGAAGACCGAGGTGACCGGGGCATTGCGCCGCGTCAGCGCGCGGACCAGGTTGCGCGACTGCGAGATCGGGACGTTGCGATCCTTCTGGCCGTGCGCGATCAGCATCGGCACACGCGCCCGCGCCGCCTGGTCGAGCGGGGAGATCGCCTCCAGATCGGCCTCGCCGTCGCCCCGCACCTGGCGCTGCCACTCGCGATGGTAGCGCGCCGCCGAGAACAGCCGCCGGTCGTAGCGCAGCATCGAGCGCAGATCGCTTACCCCGGCGAAACTGATCGCGCAGCGGTAGCGCTGCGGGCTGCGGATCGGCGCCCACATCGCCGCATAGCCGCCATAGGACGCGCCCATCACGCAGACCCGCCGGGCATCGGCGATGCCCTGCCCCACCAGCCAGTCGACGCCGTCTTCCAGGTCGTCGATCATCCCGGTGCCGAGCTGGCCATAGCCCCGCTCGACATAGGCCCGGCCATAGCCGGTGGAGCCGCGGAAATTGACCTGGAGCACGGCATAGCCGCGGTTGGCGAGGAACTGGACCCAGGGATCGAACGCCCAGCTGTCGCGCGCGAACGGGCCGCCATGGGGCATCAGCAGCAGCGGCAGGTCTCGCTCGGGCCGGCCGGGCGGAAGCGTCAGATAGCCGGGGATTTCGGTGCCGTCGCGGCCGGCGAAGCGGATCGGCCGAACCGGGGCGAAGCGATGCTCGACCAGCGCTTCGTAGGGCGCCGCGAAGGCTTCGATCCGCCGCGCCGTGCGATCGAAGACATAATAAGTGCCGGGATCGTCGGCGCCTCCGGACCAGATCAAAACCCATTTGTCGTCGCTCGAAACGTCGACGATCAGATTGACCTTGTCGGGCAGCGCCCGATCGACCGCGGCCTGCACGCGCTGCAATGCGGGATCGAGCCAGTGAACCCGGTGGCGATCATCCTCATAGCGAACGCCGGCCACCGTGCCCTCGGCGCCGGTGATCACCGAGGTGACGTCGACCTGCGGATGTTCGAAGATCGCCTCGCCGCGGGTGTCGTTGGCGAAATCGTAGCGGTAGACCGCGAAGCGGCCGGTGACCGCATTGGTGACGACGATCCCTTCATTGGTGTTCGAAACGAAGCGGATCATGTCGATCACGCTGCCGTCCTGCGGATAGCGACGGGTGTCGATCCGCCGCAAATCCGCGCCCGGCCCGGCGCGGTAATAGAGCTTGATCCGGTTGTTGCGATATTCGACGCCGGCGCGGACCACGCCCGCCCCGTCGGCGAACCAGTTCCAGACCCCGGTGACCCGCCGCTGCGCGACCGACGATTCGCCGGTGGCGAGATCGATGCGCAGCACGTCCGGAAAATCGGTCGCCGTCGCCTGGCTGGAAACCAGCGCATAAGCGCCGGCGGGATCGACGAAGATCACGTCGTCGCCCAATATGCCCCGGCCGGTCTCGAGCGCGACCCCGAGCCAGCTGGAGACATCGAGCGAGAGGGTCCGCGTGACATTGATCTCGAGGCCGTAAATGCTCTGCGGCAGCTGGATCCCGATGAGCAGCCGCTCCGGCCCGGCCCAGCGCAGCCAGCGCACGTCGAACTGCGCCTGTTCGAACAGGCGCGGCTGCGCGGTCGGGCCGGCGCGCAGGTCCCAGATCCCCACCCAGTCCTTGCCCTGAAGCTTGAGCCGGGCCGCGATCCGCCGGCCATCGGGCGACAGCACCGGTTCGCTCAGATAGGCCGGCGCGGCGAGCGCTTCGATCGGGATCGGGGTGCTGCCGCTCGCGGCGGTCTGTGCCGGCAGCGGCGCGGGCAGCATTGTGAAAAGCAGGGCAACGCCAAGCGCGACCGTCCGCAATGTCAGATCGCTCACTCGCCCCATTCTCGCCCCCCGCGAAATGCCGCAAGCTATTGAATAATCGGCATCGAGCGCAAAGAAAAGCCCCGCGCGGCAATGCCGGCGGGGCCTTCCTTTCAACCCGGAGCGCCGGGGTCAGACGGTGCCGTGACCGGCCAGCGCCGCGAGCAGCAGCAGAGCGACGATGTTGGTGATCTTGATCATCGGGTTCACCGCCGGGCCGGCGGTGTCCTTATAGGGATCGCCGACCGTGTCGCCGGTCACCGCGGCCTTATGGGCTTCGGAGCCCTTGCCGCCGTGATTGCCGTCCTCGATATATTTCTTGGCATTGTCCCAGGCGCCGCCGCCCGAGGTCATCGAGATGGCGACGAACAGCCCGGAGACGATCACGCCCAGCAGCAGCGCGCCCAGGGCCGCGAAGCCCGAGGCCTGGCCGGCCACCGCGGTGATGATGAAATAGACCGCGATCGGGGCGAGCACCGGCAGCAGCGACGGGATGATCATCTCCTTGATCGCGGCCTTGGTGACGAGATCGACGGTGCGGCCGTAATCGGGCCGGCTGGTCCCTTCCATGATCCCCGGATTGTCGCGGAACTGGGCCCGGACATCCTCCACCACCGCGCCGGCGGCACGGCCGACCGCGGTCATGCCGAAGGCGCCGAAGATGTAGGGGAGGAGAGCGCCGAGCAGCAGGCCGACGATGACGTAAGGGTTGGAGAGCGAGAAATCGACCGCGACCTCGGGGAAGAACTCCCGAAGATCGGTCGTGTAGGCGCCGAACAGGACGAGCGCGGCGAGCGCGGCCGAGCCGATCGCATAGCCCTTGGTCACCGCCTTGGTGGTGTTGCCGACCGCGTCGAGCGCGTCGGTGCGGGCGCGGACGTCGTCCGGGAGCCCCGCCATCTCGGCGATGCCGCCGGCATTGTCGGTGACCGGGCCGTAGGCGTCGAGCGCGACGACCATACCCGCCAAAGCGAGCATCGAGGTCGCGCCGAAGGCGACGCCGATCACGCCGGCCAACTGATAGGCGCCGATCACCGCGACGACGATCACGAGCGTCGGCAAAGCGGTGGATTCGAGGCTGATCGCGAGGCCCTGGATCACATTGGTGCCGTGGCCCGTCTCCGACGCCTTGGCGATGGTCCGCACCGGCCGGTAGTTGGTGCCGGTGTAATATTCGGTGATCCAGACCAGAGCGCCGGTCAGGCCGAGACCGATCAGCATGCAGTAGAACAGCTTCATGCCGGTGATCTCGATGGTGGTGCCATCGGCGGCGTCGATCATCGCGAGCACCGCGTTCATGTCGCCGAGCGTATATTGCGTCGCGAAATAGATCGCGACCGCGCCGAGCAAAGCGGAGGTCAGGAAGCCCTTGTAGAGCGCGCCCATGATCGACTGGCCCTTGCCGAGCCGGACCATATAGGTGCCGATGATCGAGGTGATGATGCACACCCCGCCGACGATCAGCGGAAGCGTCATCAGCTGCAGCATCACGTCCGGATCGACGGCGCTGATCAACAAGGCGACCGAGACCATGGTGACGCCCAGCGTCACGACATAGGTCTCGAACAGATCGGCGGCCATGCCGGCGCAATCGCCGACATTGTCGCCGACATTGTCCGCGATCGTCGCCGGGTTGCGGGGATCGTCCTCCGGAATGCCGGCCTCGACCTTGCCGACGAGGTCGGCGCCGACGTCGGCGGCCTTGGTGAAGATGCCGCCGCCGAGACGGGCGAAGATCGAAATCAGGGAGGCGCCGAAGGCCAGAGCGACGAGCGCGTCGATGACGACGCGGCTGTCGGGGGCTTCACCGGCGGGGCCGATCAGATACCAGAAGAAGCCGGCGATCGCGAGCAGGCCGAGGCCCGCCACCAGCATGCCGGTGATCGCACCGGCGCGGAAGGCCATGGTCAGGCCGCCCTGCAGGCTGGTGCGCGCGGCTTCGGCGGTGCGGACATTGGCCTTCACCGACACGTTCATGCCGATATAGCCGGTCAGTCCCGAAAGCAGCGCGCCGATCACGAAGCCGACCGCCGAGATCAGCCCGAGGAAATAGCCGACGACGAGCGCGACGATCACGCCGACGATGGCGATGGTGCGATATTGGCGGCCGAGATAGGCGCGGGCGCCTTCCTGCACGGCGGCGGCGATATCCTGCATCCGCTCGTTGCCGGCGGGTGCCTTCATGACCTGCATGGTCGTGACGATACCGTAGAGCACGGCCAAAAGGCCGCAGCCTATGGCGATATAGACGATATCCATGGAAAAAACGTCCTTCCCCTGATCTGGACAGATGGGCGCATCGCCGGAAACGGGCGCGCCTGCGTGGCGGGGCCTTTAGGGGGGAAAGCCGAAGGTTTCAACCGTGCTCGAAACCGAGCCGGGCGGGGAGCGGAACAGGCGTGCCACGCTCGCTCAGGACGAGGCCGGCGCCGGCCTCGAACCGGCCGATGCGGGAGAAGGGAAGGCCGATCTCCTCGGCCAGGGCCAGCACCGCCTGGCCGCTGTCGGCGGGGGTGGCAAAGAGCAGTTCGTAATCGTCGCCCGCGGTCGCGGCCTCCAGCCGCGCCTCGCCATGGGCCGCGAGGAAAGCGTCCGACAGCGGGATCGTCTCGAGTTCGATCGCGACCAGGCATTCGCTCGCCGCCGCCATTCGCTTCGCGTCGATCAGCAGGCCGTCGGAGGCATCCATCATCGCCGTGACGAGCGGAGCAAGCCGCTCGCCCGCTTCGAGCCGGGGGCGCGGCAGCCGGTAGCGCTCTATCAGCTCGGGGAGGTCTGTCCCTTCGCGCAACGCCCTCAGCCCGGCGCCCGAATCGCCGATCGTCCCGCTGACCCAGAGCAGGTCGCCGGCTTTGGCGCCGCTCCGCGCCGGGACGGGCCCGCTCGCTTTGCCGATCGCGGTGAGGCCGAGGGTGCGGACCGGCGCCGAGATCGTGTCGCCGCCGAGCAACGGCACATCGAAAGCGGCGAGCGCGTGGCCCAGCCCTTCGGCGAAGGCGCGGTCCCAGCCCTCCTCGCCCAGTGTGAAGCCGAGCAGCACGCCGAGCGGGGACGCGCCCTTGGCGGCAAGATCGGAGAGGTTCACCGCGACCAGCTTCCAGGCGACGTCGCCCGGCGGATCGTCCGGCAGGAAGTGGACGCCCTCAGCAATCATGTCGTGGGTCAGCACCAGCGTCTCGCCGCCCACGGCCAGCACTGCCGCGTCGTCCATCAGAGCGCGCGCCGCCGGGCCGGTGGCTAGGCCACGCATCGCGGCGATGAAGGCGGCTTCGGGAGTCATTCTGGCTCTATAGTCTCCGTTCGTCCCGAGCGAAGTCGAGGGGCGTGTGTGATGAGTCCGTGCCAGCGCCCCTCGACTACGCTCGGGACGAACGAGACTGTGTTATGCTCTCAGTTCCTTTGCCAGCGCATCCAGCAGGCCGTTGACGAAACCGCTCTCGCGCGCGTCGTAAAACGCCTTGGCGACGTCGACATATTCGCTGATCACCGCCGCGGCCGGGACGTCGGGGCGGGCGAGTAGCTCGTAGGTGCCGGCGCGCAGGATCGCCTTCATCGGCTTGTCGAGCCGGGCCAGCGACCAGCCCTTGGCGAGCCGGCCCTCGATCAGCGCGTCCAGTTCGGCGCGGCGGGCGTCGGCTCCGGCGACCAGATCGTCGAAGAAATCGACCTCGGCCTCGGCATAATCGACATCGTCGATCGTCGCGCCCAGCCGGTGGTGGTGAAATTCGTGGAGCAAGGGCGCGAGCGCGGTCCCCTCCATCTCCTGCTGGTAGAGCGCCTGCACCGCGGCGAGGCGGGCGGCGGAGCGGGATTGGGAGCGTTGCGGGGTGGTGGCCATGGCGCGCGCTCTAGCTACTGAGGCTCGCGCATGAAATCCCCGATCGCGGCGGCGACCGTCTCGGGCTGCTCCCAGGGGACGAAGTGGCCGGCATCGGGGACGGTGACGATGCGCAGATCCTCGATCAAATCGTGGAGGCCCTCGAGCTGGATGGGGAGCAGCGCCTTGTCCCCGAGCGCCCAGACAACCAGCGTCGGGACCTTGGTGTGCGGGAAGGGGAGCGTGGTCCAGGCCGGCGGCGCCGCCTCCTCGCCCGGCACGGGCACGACGATCTCGCTCGCCCGGTACCAGTTCAGCATCGCGGTCAGCGCGCCCGGCGCGGACCAGTCGGCGAGATAGGCGGCCTTTTCCTCGGGCGGAACGAGGCTGAGGTCGGCATGGGTGCCGAAGGTCTTGGTGTAGAAGCTCTCCCAGCCCATCGCCGCGATCCCGGCCTCCATCGCCGGATTGCGGAAGGCGTTCATATATTGCGAGGCGGCGCGCTGGGCCTCGTCCTCGATCAGGCTCTTCTGGAAGACCAAGGGATGCGGCGCGTTGACGATGACCAGACGTTTGAGCCGATCCGGATGCTTGAGTGCCGCGAGCCAGGCCACCGCTCCGCCCCAATCGTGGCCGACCAGGGTGAAGCGCTCGAGCCCGAGCGCGTCGGCGAGCGCGATCAGATCCTCGAGGATGCGGTCGGTCCGGTACTCATCGACCCCCTCGGGCTTGTCCGAGGCGCCGAAGCCGCGCTGGTCGGGGACGATCACCCGATAGTCGCCGGCCAGCGCGGGCGCGACCGCGCGCCAGGCGCGGTGCGATTCGGGAAAGCCGTGGAGGAAGAGGATCGGCTCGGCCAAATCGGGGCCGCCCTGCTGGACGGCAAGGGTGACTCCGGTAGGGAGGGCGATGCGGGTGGTGGTGAGATTGCTCATCATAGGGCTCCGTTCGTCCCGAGCGAAGTCGAGGGGCGTTTGCACGGACTCATCACATACGCCCCTCGACTACGCTCGGGACGGACGAGGGTTTTGCGTTGCATCTTCATGGGTAGCTCACTGTCTTGGGGACTTCGGGGAGCGGGATGAACTCCGCGTCGTCGTTGGGCGGGAGGGCGAAGCGGCCGGCTTTCCAATCCTCCTTGGCCTGGTTGATCCGCTCGCGGCGCGAGGAGACGAAGTTCCAGAAGACGTGGCGCGGCCCGTCGAGGGGGGCGCCGCCGCAGAGCATGACCTGAGCGCCGCGCGCCGAGCGCAGGGTCGCCTTTATCCCCGGGCGCAGCACGTAGAGCGTGAGCGGCGCGAGCGGCAGGCCGTCGAGCGAGGCCTCGCCTTGCGCAAGATAAAGGCCGCGCTCCTCGGCTTCCGGATCGATCGGCAGGCTCGCGCCGGGGCGCAGCGCGATGTCGGCATAGATGGTGTGGCTGTGACAGGTGGTGGGGGCGGTCTGGCCCCACAGGCTGCCCATCACGATCCGCGCACTGGCGCCGTCGCCCTCGATCAGCGGCAGGTCTGCCCGGGGAACATGCTCGAAGGCCGGGTCGATTTCCTCCTTCGCGCTCGGCAGAGCGAGCCAGGTCTGGATCCCCGACAGCTCCGGACCGTCGGGCCGAAGGGAAGCCGGCGAGCGCTCCGAATGGGTGATGCCCCTGCCGGCCGTCATCAGGTTGACCGCGCCCGGCTCGATCGTCGCGAAGGTGCCCAGCGAATCGCGATGGTCGATCGCGCCGGCGAACAGATAGGTGACGGTGGCGAGGTTGATGTGCGGGTGCGGGCGGACGTCGATGCCGGTGCCGGGCGCGAGCGTCGCCGGGCCCATCTGGTCGAAGAAGATGAACGGGCCGATGGTGGTGCGGTCCCGGTGCGGAAGGGTGCGGTGGACCTTGAACCCGCCGAGGTCATGGGTGGTCGGGGTCAATGTGATGAGGAAGGGATCGTCGGTCATGCCGCTCTCCTAACCCGAAAATGCCGACTCGCGGAAGTTGACAACGTCGACGCTCGCGATGTTATGACGCACCCGAAACAATGGGAGCGAGCGGATGGCCTGGGTCAAGTTTCTGATCGTCGCCGTGATCGTGATGGCGATTTGTCTTGGCGGCTTGGGCGGGTGGCTGCTGCCCCGCCTGCACCTCGACCCGTCCACGGCGCGGTTCATCGGCGGCGCCGTCGGCGGTATGATCGTCGCCCTCCTCTACGTGCGGATGAAGCCGGGGCAGACCGCCTAGCTCTCCCCCGGCGCCCGCGCCCGGATGGCGAGGGCGTGCTAGCGCAACTGGTCGGGTGTGCCCTCGATGCAAGGCGGCCCATCCTTGGAGCAATTCGCGGCGCTAGCTATCCGCGCTCGGCTCTCGCTCCGTGCGGCACAGCTTTGGCCTTCGGCGAAGCTGAACACAAGCCGCGGATCCGGCCGCAACTGTCGGCTTGATGCCACCCGTCTCAGCAACTCCTCGAAGGAAACCGCCTCGCCACCCCACATCCAGCTCCCCGGCACGGTCTCCCGCACATGGATCACGGGCTTCGGAGAATAAGGAACGGTCGGCGGTTCGAGCGACGTCGCCAACACCCAGGACTCGGGGAGGCCGCAATCGTCCGTTGCGCACCCCGACGCGCTCGTCACCAAGATCAAAGCGAAGGCAGGCGCGACCCACCGAAGGCGCCGATGGGCACAGTGCGCGCTTGAGGCGGAATCGAACGTCAGGGCATCTCCCCCGGCGCCCGCGCCCGGATGGCGAGGGCGTGGACGCGTTCGCGCATCATCTCGCCCAGCGCCGCGTTGACCGCGCGCTGGCGTTCGAGCCGGCTCATCCCCGCGAATTGCTCAGCCTCGATCTCGACCGTGAAGTGGCTTTCGCCGCTGCCGTCGTCGCCGGCATGGCCGTGATGGTGCGCGCTGTCGTTGATTACGGCGAGCCGGGTGGGAGCGAGGGCGGCGCGCAGGCGTTGCTCTATCTCGCGGGCGACGGGTCCGGTTACAGCATCGGTCATGCGGCCTATATAATGCGGTTGGCGCGGATTAGGGAGCGAGGATTGGCGAGCGCGGGCAAGAAGCAGGCACGGTTTCACGGGCGGGTCGAGGGCCACGCGCAGCATTGCGCCGAGCCCGGCTGCGGCGCGCCCGGCGAATTCCGCGCGCCCGGGGAGCGGCGGCCGGGCTTCGACGGCCCGGGCGAATGGCGCTGGCTGTGCCTCGATCATGTCCGCGAATTCAACGGCCGCTACAATTGGTTCGAGGGGATGAGCGCCGACGAGATCAGCGAGGCGCAGACGCCCTATGGCGGCTGGGAGCGCGAGACCCGGGCGTTCGGCACCGCCGGCGTGTCGCCGGGGCCGCGCTGGGCCGATTTCGTCGATCCGCTGGATGCGATCGGCGCGCGCTTTGCCAATCGGGGGCCAAGGCTGCGCAGCGACGGTCGCGAGCTCAGCGAGGGCGACCGAAAGCATCTGCGCGTGCTCGGGCTCGACCTCGATGTCGACCGGCGGGCCTTGCGCGAACGCTATGCCGCGCTCGTCCGTCGCTACCATCCAGACCATAATGGCGGCGACCGAAGCCACGAGAAAGCGTTGCAGGCGGTGATCGAGGCTTATACGGCGCTGAAAAGCCGCCCGCTCTTCGCGGCCGTCACGAAATAGCACCCGGCGGAGTCCCGCTCCGGCCAAATGAGAAAAACCATGGCAGACATTCCCAATGTGAACCCCGACAGCCGCGCCGCGACGGTGATGGACGCGCCCGACAAGATGGCCAAGGTGCGCGACCTGTTCGGGATCGACAGCGACATGGAGGTGCCGTCCTTCTCCGAGGCCGACGAGCGCGTGCCGGACCTCGACCCCGCCTACGTCTTCGATCCGGATACGACGCTGGCGATCTGCGCGGGCTTTGCGAAGAACCGGCGAGTGATGATCCAAGGCTATCACGGCACCGGCAAATCGACCCATGTCGAGCAGGTCGCGGCGCGGCTCAACTGGCCGCTGATCCGGATCAACCTCGATGCCCATATCAGCCGGATCGATCTGATCGGCCGCGACGCGATCGTGCTGCGCGAGGGCCAGCAGGTCACCGAATTTCGCGAGGGGCTGCTGCCCTGGGCGCTGCAGACGCCGACCGCTTTGGTCTTCGACGAATATGATGCGGGCCGGCCGGACGTGATGTTCGTGATCCAGCGGGTGCTCGAGACCGAGGGCAAATTGACCCTGCTCGACCAGAACAGGGTGATCCGCCCGCACCCCTATTTCCGGCTGTTCGCGACCACCAATACGGTGGGCCTTGGCGATACCACCGGCCTTTATCACGGCACCCAGCAGATCAATCAGGGCCAGATGGACCGCTGGAACATCGTCGTCACGCTGAACTATCTGCCGGCCGAAACCGAGGCCCGGATCGTGCTCGCCAAATCGGGCGAATATGATCATGAGGGCGGCCGGGCGGAGGTTGAGCGGATGGTCAAGGTCGCCGAGCTGACCCGCCAGGGCTTCGTCAACGGCGACATCTCGACCGTGATGAGCCCCCGCACGGTGATCAGCTGGGCCCAGAACGCACTGATCTTCCACGACGTCGGCTTCGCCTTCCGGCTCACCTTCCTCAACAAATGCGACGAGGCGGAGCGGGCGACCGTTGCGGAATATTATCAGCGCGTGTTCGGCCAGGATCTGCCGGAGAGCGTGGTGGGGAAGGCTTAGGAGGCGACGATGCAAGGAAGCGACCTCGACCGAATCACGATGCAGCCCGAAGTGATGGGTGGGAAGCCCTGCATCCGCGATATGCGCGTGACCGTCGGAGCGATCGTCGGGCAGATCGCGGCCGGCCGGACCATAGAGACGCTGCTGCAGGACTATCCTTATTTGGAACGGGACGATGTCTTGCAGGCCTTGCGCTACGCCGCGTGGCGGGCCGAGGAGCGTGAGGTGTCGCTGGGCCGCGCATGAAGCTGCTGCTCGACATGAATCTCTCGCCGAGATGGTGCGAGGTGCTGGCGGGCGCGGGTCCGAGGCGACGCATTGGAGCGCGGTCGGTGACCCGGGCGCACCGGACAGGCAGATTATGACGTTCGCCTCCAGCGGGGACTTCGTCGTCATTACCCACGATCTCGATCTCGGCGCGATTCTTGCCGCCACGCAGGGCCGCAAGCCAAGCGTCGTTCAACTGCGGGGGGACGATATCAGCCCTGATGCGGGCGCCGTCCTGGTGACTTCGGCGTTGCGGCAATGCGCGGCTGAGCTGACGGAGGGCGCGCTGCTGACGATCGATATGGAGCGAGTTCGAATGACCTTGCTGCCGCTCCGAGTCTGAGATGGCCGACGACACCCCCCTCGAAGCCTTTCGTCTCGCGCTCGCCGGGGCGACTCGGGCAATGGCTCGGGATGCCGAGGTGGAGCTTGGCTTTACCAGCGACGTGCCGGGGGTTTCGGGCAAGAGCGTCAAGGCGCCGATGCCGGGGCGGGGCGCGCTCGGGGTGCGCGACGCGGCGGCGGCGCGCGGTTTTGCCGACGCGGCGGCGCTGCGGCTTCGGCATCATAATGAGCGATTGCATGCGCGCGGGGCACCGGCGGACGACGTCGCGCGGGCGGTGTTCGACGCGGCCGAGCAGGCGCGGGTCGAGGCGCTGGGCGCGCGCGGCATGGCCGGGGTGCGGGCCAATCTGGCCGAACTGGCCGAGCTTCGGCTGAAGACCGATCCGCTGGTCCGGGCGCGCAGCCGCGAGGAGGTGCCTTTGGGCTCGGCGGTGGGGCTGATGATCCGCGAGCGGCTGACCGGCGAGGCGCCGCCGCAGGCCGCGCGCGAGGGGCTGGCGCTGGTGTCGGAGTGGATCGAGGAGAAGGCCGGCGCGGATCTCGATGCGCTCGGCCTCGCCCTCGACGATCAGGCCGCCTTCGCCGCGCTCGCCACCAAATTGCTTCGCGACCTCGAGCTGGTCGAGGGCGAGCCGGAGGGCAATGCGGACCCCGAGGGCGGCGACGACGAGGGCGACCAGGAGGACGAGAGCGGCGGCCAGGACGAGGTCGACGAGGACGACGAGGGCAGCGGCCAGGGCGAGGCCGAAATCCGCGGCGAGGCGCAGGAGAGCGACGAGGGCGAGGACAGCGACTGGTCCGACGAGGAGTTGGGCGAAGGCGCGGAAGGGTTGGCCGAGGATGGCGAGGACGGCGTCGTCCCGGTCCGCCCGAACCGGCCGCTCAGCGAGCTGCCGCCGAGCTTCGATTATCGCGTGTTCACGCCGCGCTTCGATGAGGAGATCGCCGCCGCCGAGCTTTGCGACGAGGAGGAATTGGGGCGGTTGCGCGCCTATCTCGATCAGCAGCTCGTCCATCTGCAAAGCGCGGTCACCAAGCTCGCCAACCGGCTGCAGCGCCGGCTGATGGCGCAGCAGTCGCGCAGTTGGGAGTTCGATCAGGAGGAAGGTCTGCTCGATGCGGCGCGGCTGGCGCGGGTGATCGTGAACCCGTTCCACTCGCTGTCGTTCAAGGTCGAGCGCGACACCGAGTTTCGCGATACCGTGGTGACGCTGCTGATCGACAATTCGGGCTCGATGCGCGGTCGGCCGATCTCGATCGCGGCGATCAGCGCCGACATCCTCGCCCGCACGCTCGAGCGCTGCGGGGTGAAGACCGAGATACTGGGCTTCACCACCCGCGCCTGGAAGGGCGGCCAATCGCGCGAGAAATGGCTCGCCGACGGCCGGCCGCCGCAACCGGGGCGGCTCAACGATCTGCGGCACATTATCTACAAGGAGGCCGACGAGCCCTGGCGGCGGGCGCGGCGCAATCTCGGGCTGATGATGCGCGAGGGGCTGCTCAAGGAGAATATCGACGGCGAGGCTTTGTTATGGGCGCACGCGCGGCTGATCGCGAGGCCTGAGGAGCGCAAGATCCTGATGGTGATCTCGGACGGCGCGCCGGTCGACGATTCGACCCTGTCGGTGAACAGCGGCACCTATTTGGAGCGCCATTTGCGGCAGGTGATCGGCTGGATCGAGGGGCGCTCGCCGGTCGAACTGATCGCGATCGGGATCGGCCACGACGTCACCCGCTATTATGAGCGCGCCGTCACGATCATGGACGCCGAGCAATTGGGCGGGACGATGGTCGAGCAATTGGCGTCGCTGTTCGACAAGGATTGAGGCCCTTTTATCCTCCCCTGCAAAATGCTGGGGAGGATTTTCAGACATAAAAACGGGGCCGGCCTCCGACTGGGAGACCGGCCCCACCCTTCGCAACGCTAAACGAAGGGTTAGCTCGTGGGCCGCTTAGCGGCAGTTGCGATCGACCTCGCGGCCGACCAGCGCGCCGGCACCGGCACCGATGATCGCACCGATGGTGCGGTCGCCGCGCCCCGCCACCTGGCTGCCGAGCAGGCCGCCGGCGATGGCGCCGATGATCGAGCCGGTCGAGCCGCTCGAGCAGCGCTGGGCATAATGGTTGCCGTAGCGCTGATTGCTGTAGCGCTGGTTGTAGCGCTGATTGTTGTAGCGCTGGGCGTAACGGCGGTCGTAGCGCTGATTGGCGCGATTGTTGTAGCGCTGGTTCTGATACTGGCTGTTGTCGTAACGGCCGTACCGGCTCTGCGCCTCGGCGGCGGCGGGAAGGGCGGTCAGCGCCGCAGCAGCGACGGCGCTGGAAAGGGCGATTTTCTTAAACATGGTTCCAACTCCTCTGTCTTCTGGGCCGGCCGCCGGAACAGCTCCGGCCTTCGACATGTGCTTGTTTTCGCACGATTCGATTGAGCCGACCCTGAATGCACCCGTCAGCCGTCGTTCATGAAACCAGGGGGTTTTCCTGAACGAATGTGGCGTTCGCGCGTGCAGCGCATGGCCTTCGTGCTGGCGGCGGGGCTGGCGCTTTCCACCCATGTCGAGCCCGGGCCGCTGCCCCCTCCCCCGGGGCCCGAGCAGGCCGCACTGCGCTTTTCGCCGGTCGCGCTGAACGAAGCCGACCCCGGAGCGCGGCGCGTCGGCGCCCTGCTGTTTCTAGAAGGCTGGGCGATCGCCGGCGACAATGCGCGCTTCGGCGGGATTTCGACGCTCCATGTCGCGGGTGGGCAGGTCATCGCGCTGAACGACGCGGGCACGGTGATTCGCTTCGCTCTGCCCGGCCGCGGCCCGGCGCAGGTCACCCTCGATCCGCTGCCGCGCGGCCCAGGGACGCCGCTGCGCAAAGGCAATCGCGACACGGAGGCGATGCTGATCGAAGGGGGCAGCATGCTGGTCGCATTCGAGCGGCACAATATGGTGTGGCGCTACCGGCTGCCCGATCTGGCTCCGCTCGCCGCCGCCCGGCCGCGGACGATGCGCCGCTGGCGCACCAATTCGGGCGCCGAGGCGATGGTCCGCCTCGCCGACGGCCGCTATCTGCTGTTCGAGGAGGGGAGGATCGAGGGCGGGTGGAGCGATGCCGTACTGTTCGCGGGCGACCCGGCTTCAGCGGCAACGCGATCGGTGGGGCTGCGCTACCGCCGCCCGCCCGGCTTCAGGGTTACCGACGCGGCGATGCTGCCGGACGGCCGGCTGCTCCTGCTCCATCGGCGCTTCGCCCTGCTGGAAGGGATTTCCGCCTCTCTTGCCGTGGCCGATGTGCGCAATCTCCGCCCGGGCGCCGTGATCGAGCCGCGCGAGATCGCCCGGCTCGAAGCGCCGTTGACGGTCGACAATATGGAGGCGCTGAGCGTCGAGGTCGAGAACGGCCGGACCATCGTCTGGCTCGCCTCGGACGACAATTTCCTTCAGCTGCAGCGCACGCTGCTGCTGAAGTTCGCGCTCGTGGAGTAGGCGCCTAGAGCGATTTCGAGTTGGCTGGAACAGCCAACGGCTCGGAAATCGCGGCGAAAATATCCTAGAGCGATTCGACCGAGGTCGAACTCGCTTTAGGCCGCCGCCGCGGCTGCGGTTTCGGACTGCTTCTTCGAAATCTCGCGCTTCAGGCGGCGGGCGCTCAGGCTGAGCTTGTCGTCGCCGGCCTTGAGCAGCCAATTGTCGAGCCCGCCGACATGCTCCACCGAGCGCAGCGCGTTCATCGAGACGCGCAGCTTCACACCACGCTCCAGCGTGTCGGAGATGAGCGTGACGTTCTGCAGATTCGGCAGGAACGTGCGCTTGGTCTTGTTGTTGGCGTGGGAAACATTGTTCCCCACCAGCCGGCCCTTGCCGGTCAGCTCGCAAATGCGCGACATTTCAATCTCTTCCTGGATTGGAGGCGTGAAGCACCCCGGAAAGTGGGCGCGGATAACGATGATGCGGCCTTTCGTCAACCGGAGTCGGGCATCTCCCGCTTGCCGATCGCGGCCACGCACCCTCATTGCGGGAACGCAACCGATCTGTCATCACCTCGTTGTCGCGAAACACCAATAGCAAGGGACGGCCATGCTGCGGACAATCCTTCTTCTGATCGCCCTGCTGCTGGTGATCGGCATCGCGCTCATCTTCACCGGCGTGATCGACATCAATCGCGGCCAGGACGGATCGGTCAGTATCGAGACCAGGGACGTCAAGGTCGGTACCACGACCAAGAATATCCAGGTCGAAGTCCCGTCCGTCGCGGTCGATAATCAGAGCAACACTCAATAGCGGCTTCCTTCCCGATTCCCGAACCGATGCGCCTCGCGCTCGCCGAGGCGCAAGCCGCCGCGCGCGATGGCGAGGTGCCGGTCGGCGCCGTGGTCGCCCGCGGCGGCGAGATTCTGGCGGTCGGCCGCAACCGGATGCGCGAGACCAGCGATCCCAGCGCTCATGCGGAGATCGTCGCGCTGCGCGCGGCAGGCGAGCGGCTGGGCAGCTCCAGGCTGGACGGCTGCGACCTGTGGGTGACGCTGGAGCCGTGCGCGATGTGCGCCGGGGCGATCGCTCTGGCCCGGATCGAACGCCTCTATTTCGGCGCCGCCGACCCGAAGGGCGGCGCGGTTCTGCACGGGGCGCTGCTGTTCGGCCAGCCGACCTGCCATCATGCGCCCGAAGTCTATCCCGGCATCGGCGAGGCCGAGGCGGGCGCGTTGCTCCGGAGCTTCTTCCGGGAACGGCGGGGATGACTGTCCTCCCCCATGGACAGGTCGCAATGTCCCCCGGACATTGCTGAACAGTGCGGGGCACTGTTCACCTGTCCATTTCCGGGGGAGGGGGACCGCACGAAGTGCGGTGGAGGGGTTCTTTCGGTGCCAAGAAGCCCCTCCACCATGCTTCGCATGGTCCCCCTCCCCTCGAAATCGAGGGGAGGATAAATCAAAGATGATTTTATTGTCTGTGGCGGCGATTCGCGGCTAGGGGACTTTTCGACGCCATGCCCGCGCCTTCCCCCTTTCCCTGGTTCGATGTCCTCATCATCCTCGCATTGGTGGCGCTGAACGGCGTCTTCGCCATGTCGGAGCTCGCCATCGTCTCGGCGCGCAAGCCGCGGCTGAGGGCGATGGCCCGGGCGGGCCGGCGGGGCGCGCAGACCGCGCTCGATCTCGCCGGCGATCCCGGCCGCTTCCTGTCCGCCGTGCAGATCGGGATCACCCTGATCGGGATTCTCAACGGCGCCTATTCGGGCGCGAGCCTGGGCGGCCCGACCGGAGAGCGGCTCGAAATGCTCGGCGTGCCGGCCGAATATGCCGATACGCTCGGCTTCAGCCTCGTCATCGTCCTCACCACCTACGTCTCGCTGGTCATCGGCGAGCTGGTCCCCAAGCAGTTCGCGCTGCGCTCGCCAGAGGCGATCGCCTCGGTGGTCGCCTTGCCGATGCGCTATGTGTCGATGGCGACCGCGCCGTTCGTGTGGCTGCTCGACCGCAGCAGCGCCCTGATCTTCCGGATCCTGCGCCTGCGCCGCGAATCCTCCGATCACGTCACCGCCGAGGATCTCCATCTCGTCGTCGCGGAAGCGGCGACCGCCGGCCTGCTCGAAGAGAGCGAGCGGGCGATCATCTCGGGCGTGGTCCGCCTCGCCGACCGGCCGACCCGCGAGGTGATGACCCCGCGCACCGAGGTCGAATGGATCGATGCCGACGCCGACGGCGAGGCGATCCGCGCCAAGCTCGTCGAAGCGCCGCACAGCCGCTTCCCGGTCGCCGAAGGCTCGGTCGACAAGATCGTCGGCGTCGTCCAGGCGCGCGACATCGCCGCCTGCCTGATCGAGGGGCGGCCGCTCTCCTTACGCGAGCTGATGCGGACCGCGCCGGTGGTCCCCGACCAGCTCGACGCGATGGACGCGCTCGTCGTGCTTCGCGACGCCGAGGTGCCGATGGCCTTCGTCCACGACGAATACGGGCATTTCGAAGGGCTGCTGACGCCCGCCGATCTGCTCTCGGCGCTAGCCGGCGTGTTCGCCTCCGATCAGGATGGCGATTCGGATCCGCCCTTGTTCGAGCGCGACGACGGCAGCTGGCTGGTCTCGGGCTCGGTTTCGGCCGATCAGCTCGCGGACCAGCTCGGCCTCGCTCTCCCTGAAAATCGCGACTATGCGACCGCGGCCGGGCTCGCTTTGTCGGTGCTCAAGCATTTGCCCGAAGTCGGCGAGCGCTTCGCGTTTCGCGGCTGGCAGTTCGAGATCGTCGACATGGACGGCCGCAAGATCGACAAATTGCTGGCGAGCCAGGTGCGGCGACGGCGGCGGGCATAGCGAGCCAGGCCCCGTCACCCGGGATGACGCTCAGGGCGTCAGCTTCCCGAACTTTTCCTCGAAGCCGTCGGTGTCGCCACGGGCGAGATAGGCGGCCTGCTCGACGACCCGATCACGCGCCAGGCGGCCCTGGAAGGGGCCGAGCCGCTCTTCGAGATGGTCAGCTTCGTTGGGGTTGAGCCCGGCGAGCTGCTCGTAGCGGGTGACGCCCAACTCGTGGAGGCGGGCGACGAATTTCGGGCCGACGCCCTTGAGGCGGGAGAGATCGTCGGCGGCGCCGGCGGGGACGTGGCTCGCCTTGATGCCCAGCACTTCGCCGGCGACGTCGGTGGTCGCGGTGGCGACCTCGTCGGCGACGCTATTGCCCTGCGGCCCGTCGGCGCCAGCGGGCGGCGGCTTCATATAGGGCCGCTCCTTGCTCGCCACATAAGGCTCGCCTTCGCCGCGGCGATGGCTTCGCGGCGTCCGGCCGCGGCCGCGCAGCACCAGGAAGGCGGCGATCAACGCGGCCAGCGCCGCGACGATGATCAATATGGTCTGGGTGTCGAAGGTCATGGCTGGGTTTCGTCCTTGGGATCCTCAGGCGGCCTCGGCGCGGCGGGGCGGCGCCGGGCGAACATCCACCAGCCGGTGACGACGCCGATCGACATGGCGGCGGCCAGCAGGAGGACGTTGAACTGGAGCAAAGCGATCATCGCCCGGGCCTCACAGGAAGCCTTGCCGGCGCTTGCGGCCCCAGAGCAGCCAGGCGAGGCCGACGCCGAGCAGATAGAAGAGGGCGACCAGAATCAGGGTTTCGGCGATCAGCGGCATCGTCATTCATCCTCCGCCCAGCGCACCCCGGACACCCCCGGGATCAGCATGATGCGCTCGTTCAAGCCCAGAAACTCGCCCTGGCCGTTGCGCTGGAAATCATTGGCATGGCCGGTGAAAATCGCCTCGCGGGTCAGCGGGTCGCGGCCGAAATTGACGTCCACCCCCGGCAAGGCGGCGAGCTCGACCATCCCCTTGGCGCGCCCTTCCAAGGTGTCGATGAAGGCCTGGCCCTGGCCGAGCGGACCATGGCTCAGCCAGCCGGCGCCGAGCGCCACCAGCAGACCGATCAGGAGTTTGAGCGGGGCCGTCATCCGAAACTTTCCTGCGCCATTCGTCGCCTTCGCTCTAGCGTCGGCGGCGTGCCAGAGGAAGACCGCTATTGCTCCCCTGTCGTCGGGGCAGCCGGCGAGACCGGAGTCGCCTCGGGCTGCGGTTGGGGGTTCCTCGGCAGGGACGCGGCCTTGTAGCCGAGATAGCCGGCATGGCTGATGCCGAGCAACCAGATGAACTTCTCGTCGATCGGCGGCAGCGTCCAGATGGTGCCGGGCTGCGGCGCTGGGCCCGGTCCCGGCGCAGGGCCGAGCTGGCCGGGATCGAGGAAGACGTTGCCGATCAGCACCGCATATCCGCCCACCAGGACGAGCGTGATCAAAAACTGCTGAACCTTCGACAGATCGGGCAGGCCGGCACTATTGGTCTCGTCGCCGCGGAAGATTTCGAGCCAGCCCGCATCCGTGGCCGCTTTATTCTTGGCGAGGAGGGTGTTGCCCCCGCCCGCATCCTTGAGCTTCAGCAAGGCCGGGGTCGCGGCCAGCGACGTGGTCGCGATGCCCATCGCCGCGAGCAGCTCGCCCGGAATGTCGATCGCTAGCGCCTGGATGTTGCCGGAAATATGGAGATTGCTGGCTGCCGCGGTGGTCAGGGCGGAAAGAAGCAGCACGGTCCAGGCGAACATTTGCAGCCGGGACAAAGAAACCCGGTTGCGGCTGTCGATTAGAAGGGCGTCCCAGCGCTCGGAAATGCCTCGGCCGATGCTCGCGCACAACGCGACAATGGCGACCAGAGTGACAAGCCAGGCGGCCAGCTTGAAGCCTCCCGTTTGCGAGGCATAGGCAATATTCGCATAAACGGCGGCAAGTATCGCCAGGAGCGCGGTGATCCCCGGTGCCATTTCCATCCCTCCCCTTGTCCCAGATGGAATAAAAGACGGGGAAGCCTAACACGGGGTCTTGTTTCGGAACAGAAATAAATTGCATTCGGTATTATTGCCGGGGGAGCCGGGCGACTTCGCGCCAGCCAATGTCCCGGCGGCAGAATCCGTCCGCGAAGTCGATGCCGTCGGCCGCGCGATAGGCGGCCGCCTGCGCCTCGGCGACGGTGGCGGCGCGGGCACCGACGCCGAGCACCCGCCCGCCGGCGGCAACGAGCCTGCCTTCGCGAAGCGCGGTGCCCGCCTGGAAGACGGTCGCGCCGTCCTGGTCGAGGCCGGATATGGTGCCGCCCGCGCGCGGCGTGCCGGGATAGCCATCGGCCGCGATCACCACCACGAGCGACGCGTCGTCGGCAAAGCGGGGCGGGGCGGTGTCGGCGAGTTCGCCTTTGGCGGTCGCGAGCATCAGCGCGAGCAGGTCGCTCTCCAGCCGCAGCATCAGCGCCTGGCATTCGGGATCGCCGAAGCGGACATTATATTCGATCAGCTTGGGCCCCTGCGCGGTCAGCATCAGCCCGGCGTAGAGGATGCCCGAAAAGGGGGTCCCGCCTTGCACCAGCGCCCGCGCGGTCGGGCGGACGATCTCGTCCATCACCCGCGCCTCCAGCGCCGGGGTGAAGATCGAGGCGGGGCTGTAGGCGCCCATCCCGCCGGTATTGGGGCCGGTGTCGCCGTCGCCGACACGCTTGTGATCCTGCGCCGAGCCGAAAGGGAGCACGGTCTCGCCGTCGACGAGAGCGAAGAAGCTCACCTCCTCGCCGGTCATATACTCCTCGATCACCACCGCTTCGCCGGCATCGCCGAAGCCGCCGTCGAACATCGTCGCCAAGGCCGCTTCGGCCTCGGCGGGGCTCTCGGCGATGATCACGCCCTTGCCGGCGGCGAGCCCGTCCGCCTTGATCACCACGGGCAGGTCGAAATCGCCCAGCGCCGCCAGCGCCGCGGCCTTGTCCGAGGCACGCACATAGCGCGCGGTCGGGATGCCGGCCTGCGTGCACAAATCCTTGGTGAAGCCCTTCGAGCCTTCCAATTGGGCGGGGAACCGGTCCGGGCCGAAGGCCGGGATGTCCGCCGCCCGCAGCGCGTCGGCGAGCCCCGCGACCAGCGGCGCCTCCGGGCCGATCACGACCAGGCCGATCGCCTTGTCGCGGCAGAACTGGATCACCGCATCGTGATCAGCAGGGTCAAGCGCCGCGCAGGACGCGAATTGGGCTATCCCCGGATTGCCGGGCGCCGCATGGAGCTTGCTCAGGAGCGGCGATTGCGCGAGCTTCCAGGCGAGCGCATGCTCGCGCCCGCCCGACCCGATGAGCAGAACATTCATGGCCAGCGACCCTTTCAACGACCCCGGGCTCCTAGCAAGCGAGGCCCCCGGCGACAACGCGCCGGCGCAGAGCGTGTCGGAGCTGTCGGCGGCGCTCAAGCGCACGGTGGAAGGCACTTTCGATCACCTGCGCGTGCGCGGCGAGATTTCGGGGTTCAAGCGGGTCGCGTCCGGCCATTGCTACTTCACCTTGAAGGACGATTCGGCTTGCATCGACGCGGTGATCTGGCGCGGCCAGGCTGCTGGCCTGCGCTTTCGGCCCGAGGACGGGATCGAGGTGATCGCGACGGGCAAGCTGACCACTTACCCGGCGCGCTCGCGCTACCAGATCGTGGTCGAACGGCTCGAGCTGGCCGGGCAGGGGGCGCTGATGGCGCTGCTCGAGAAGCGCCGGCTGGCGCTCGCCGGCGAGGGACTGTTCGACGAGGGCCGCAAGCGCCGTTTGCCCTTCGCGCCGCGCCGGATCGGCGTGGTGACCTCGCCGACCGGGGCGGTGATCCGCGACATCCTGCACCGGCTGGAGGACCGCTTTCCGACCCATGTCATGCTCTGGCCGGTGCCGGTGCAGGGCGAGGGCGCGGCCGAGAAGGTGGCGGCGGCGATCGCCGGCTTCGCCGCTCTGCCCGAGCCGCCCGAGCTGATCATCGTCGCGCGCGGCGGCGGCTCGATCGAGGATCTGTGGGCGTTCAACGAGGAGGTGGTGGTCCGCGCGGTCGCCGGCTCGGCGATCCCGATCATCTCCGCGGTCGGCCATGAGACCGACACCAGCTTGTGCGATTTCGCCGCAGACCGGCGCGCGCCGACGCCCACCGCCGCGGCCGAAATGGCGGTGCCGGTGCGCGCCGAGCTGCTGGCCCAGGTGCGCGAGCTCGGCAGCCGGGCCGAGCGCTGCAGCCGGCGCGCGTCCGAACGGGCGGGCGAGCAATTGCAGGCGCTGCTTCGCCACTGGCCGGAGCGCGAGGCGCTGCTCGCGCCGCAGCGGCAGCGGCTCGACGAGCTTGGCGAGCGCCTGCCTCGCGCCCTGGCCGGGCGGCTGGATCGCGCACGGGGGCAATTGGGCCATGCCGGCGGCGCGCTTCGCCCGGCTCTGCTTCAGTCGAGCCATGCAAGGGCGCGCGAGCGGCTCGCCGCGCTCTGGCGGATCGCCCAGCTGGCGCATCCGGAAAAGCCGCTGTCGCGCGGCTATGCGCGGGTCGCCGACCGGGCGGGCAATACCTTGATCTCCGCCGCAGCGGCGACTCAGGCGCGGCTGCTGCGCCTCCACTTCGCCGACGGTGCGGTCGACGCGAGCGTCGGCGACACGCCGGTTGAGCCGCCGCGCAAGCGCTCCTATCCTGGCGGCAAGGCCAAGGCGGATCAGCCGAAGCTCCTGTGAAGAAGGCCGGAACATGCTGATGCATCAGGGCCGCCCGGCGCGGCTTCATTATCTCCCCGCCACCTTTCGCGTGCTCGCGCATGGCGATCATGTGACCTGCGCGGTGACCGGCAAGCCGATTGCGCTCGCCGAGCTCAAATATTGGAGCGTCGAACGGCAGGAGGCCTATGCGTCTGCCGAGGCCTCGCTCGAAGCCGAGCGGAGGGGCTGAGCATCGCCGCGCAGGCGGACCTGTTCGCTTTGGCCTCGGCACAATGGCAGCGGGGCCGACGCGAGGAAGCGGGGCAGCTTCTCAAGAGGTTGATCGCACACCAGCCCGATCATCTGGCCGCGCTCAACACGCTCGCGCTGATCGCGCTGAACGGCAAGGACGCGCAAGGCGCAATTCTCTATTCGAAGCGCGCGGCCGCGATCGAAGCGGGCGCCCCGGGCATCTGGTTCAATCTGTTTCAGGCCTACGATCTGGCTGGCGATCTCGATGCGGCGCTTGCCAGCCTCGACAAGGCCCTGCTGATCGATCCCAATTATGTCCCGGCAGTGACGATGAAGGCGCTGACCCTCGATCGGCTCGGCCGCGGCGCCGAAGCGGTGGCGCTCTTTCGGGCGATTCTGGGTGCACGCCCCGCGCTCGACAGCCTTCCCGAGGCAGTGCGCGAGGCGCTTGGCCATGGGGAAGCGCTGGTCCGGGCTGAGGACGAAGGTCGGGCGGCGGCACTGAAAGAGCCGCTCGCCGCGCTCGCGGCGGCCCATCCCGACGCCGATTTCAGCCGGGCCCGCGCCTATGCGGAGCAGCGCACCGGTCGCCGCAAGGTCTATGTGCAGCAGCCGATCGGCGGCCATTTTCCTTATCTTCCGGCGATCGAATTCTTCGATCGGTCGCACTTCCCCTGGTTTGCCGAGCTGGAGGCGCGGACCGGCGAGATTCGCGCCGAGCTGCTCCTTTTGTTGCGCGAGCGGGGGGACGGCTTCCGTCCCTATGTCGGCTTCGACGCGACCCAGCCCGCCAATCAATGGGCCGAGCTTAATCACAGCCCGCGCTGGAGCGCCTGGTTCTTCTGGGAGGATGGGGCCAGGAACGCCGAAAATTGCGCGCGCTGCCCGATGACCGCTGCCCTGCTCGAGCGGCTGCCGCTGCTCGATCTGCCCGGCAAGGGTCCGACTGCGATGTTCTCGATCCTGGAGCCGCGCACGCGGATTCCGCCGCACACGGGCTCGAACAATGTGCGCGCCACCGTCCATCTGCCGCTGGTCGTGCCTGAAAACTGCGGACTTCGGGTCGGCGCGGAGACACGGACGCCAGTGCCCGGCGAGGCCTGGGCGTTCGACGATACGATCGAGCATGAAGCCTGGAACGACAGCGACGAGCCACGCGCGGTCTTCATCCTCGACACCTGGAACCCCTTGCTCAGCGCCGCCGAGCGCGCCGCGATACGGGTGATCGGTTGATGGATCTTCTGATCGGCCTGCTGCTTCTCGCCGCCGTACAAGGGGGCGACATCTCGCTTAGCGGCGCTCCGGTCCAGGGCGCGCTGCTGCGCGGGACCGCGCCCCAAGGGACGGTCGCGCTGACGCTGGACGGCCGCGAGGTCCCGCTCGCGCCGGACGGGCGCTTCCTGCTCGGGCTCGATCGCGACGCGGAGCCGAGCGCGGTGCTGATCGCGCGGCTCGGCAACGGGCGCGAGCTTCGCGAGACGCTCATCGTCGCGCCGCGCGGCTGGCCGCTCCAGCGGATCGATATGGCCCGCCCGTCGACCGGGCCGACGCCTGAATATCAGCGGATCCGCGAAGGCGAGCTTCGCCTGATCGGCGCGGCGCGGCTGCAACGCTCGAATGCGACCGGCTGGACCCAGCGGCTGATCTGGCCGGCGCGGGGGCGGATCAGCGGCCGCTTCGGCGCGCAGCGCATCTATCGCGGCGGCGTCCCGGCCGCTTATCATAGCGGCACCGATGTCGCCGCCGGGGCCGGGGCGACGGTGGTCGCGCCCGCCGATGGCGTGGTCACGCTGGCGCCGCCGCCGCGCTTCAGCCTCGAGGGCAATCTCGTCATCATCGATCACGGCCTGGGGCTGAGCAGCGCCTTCCTGCATTTGGCGAGCGCGCGCGTGCGCAACGGCCAGCGGGTGCGGCAGGGCGAGGTGATCGGCACGGTCGGCGCGACCGGCCGCGCGACCGGTCCGCATCTGCACTGGAGCCTGGTCTGGAACGGCGCCCGCATCGATCCGCAGGCCGCCGCCGGGCCGATGGAGCGATGAAGGACTCAATCAGGCTCTAGGCGTCGGTCACGAACGGCTTCGCGCGGATCCAGCGGCTGGCGATGAGCTTGGCGCCGCGGGTCACCGGCAGGCCGGCATGTTCCGCACATGGGTCCACCCGGCCGTCGGGGAGCGCATTGTGGAAGAGCAGCGCGTCGCCGCATGTGCCCCGATGATCGATCCCGGCCTGCACGAAGCGGGTTTCGCCGCCGTCATAATCGTCGGTCAGATAGACGAGCATCGTCATGATCCGCTGGTTCGGGGCACCCGCGATCGCGTCGAGGTGATTGCGATATTGCTGACCCGGCGTGTAGCGCAGCACCTGCAGCGGCTCGCCCTGATCGAGCGCGGTGCCGCTGGCGACGGCGAGCCGCCGGTTGAGCGCGGTGATCGCCGGATCGGCGAGCAGCCAGGGAAACAGGGCGGTGTCGGAGGTGCGGATCGGATGCGGGACCAGCCGGCCGCTGCGCTCGTCGACGACGACCGACGGCGACATCAGCGGCGTCGCCGCCTCGATCAGGTACGCGCATTCCTGCGGCGTGAAGAGAGCCTCGAAACGCAGGGCGCGGGGCGCCTCGCAGATCGGCTCGCCGTTCGGGACCGAGAGCGGCGCGCCGTCCGCGGCGAGCGCCATCGCGTCGAGCAGCGCGAGCGCGCTCTGACTTCTGAAATCGCCGCCCTGCGCCATTCCGCGCAGGCGCGCCAAAGCGTCGGGCCAATCGGCCGCCCCGCCGACCCCGGCGGCAAGCAGGTTCACATAGGTCCGTGCGCCATCGAGCCGGCCGGCTTCACCCGCGCGGCGAAACAGGTCGCGCGCCGCCGGAAGGTCCAGCGCGACGATATGCCCGCCAAGCCGCCAGAGCCCGAGCGCGAACAGCGCGTCGGCGTTGCCCGCGGCGGCGAGCGCCTCCATCATCGCGGCGGCGTCGCCCCGACGGCCGGCGCGAATCAGCGCCTCGATCGCGGCCATCGAGGCGCCGGCCTGAACGGGCTGCTGCATGGATTAAAGCGAACGCCGCGCGCGCACGCCGGGCTGGCCATTGACCCGCATCATGAAGCTGCCGAGCGCGCCGCGCTCGATCACGACGGGCTGACCGGGTCGCGGCCTCAGCGCCAGCGGCCGGTTGTCGGTCTGCACCCACAGCGCCCCATCCTGAAGGCGCACGATCCATTGGCCGTTGCCGTTCTGCGAGGCCGAGGCGACGACGCCCTCGACCCGGTTGATCTCTTCCTCCTCTTGCTCATCGTCGTCGCCGCCGCCGAAGATCGGGAGGCGCGGCAGAGCGAGGCCGAACAGGCGCCGACGGCTCTCGCGAACCTGGGCGCGATCGACGACGACCACCTCGCGCCGCTCCGCCGCCTGCTCGAGCGCGGCGGCGGCGCTGTCGAAACATTGCAGCCGCGCCGCATCTTCGGCGACCGCGCGACAGCGGACGAGCGCCTCGAACAATTCCGGGCGCTGCTGGCCTTGCGGCCGCGGCTGCGCATCGGCGGTGCCGGCAAACGCGGCAAGGCCGGCCGCGGCGAGGGCGATGTGGCGAATGGTCATGCGCGGTCCCCAATCTTGGATGCAGGCGGACTTTGCGGGCGGATCGGGCTTTTCGCAAGCCTCCCCCGAGGATTCCGTCCTGTGGCAATTATGCCACGTACGCCAAAAATGCCCGCCGGTTCCAAGAGAGCAATTGCGTCGCTTTCGTTTCATATTCTAGAGAAGGGCCGTTCGACCGGCTTCAGACCGGGGTATAAGTGACGGCTGCGGCCGAGAATTAAGGGGAGCGACATGAGGACGAATCCGTATCTGCGCAATTTGCTGGCCACCACGATCATCTGTGGGTCGGTCGGCCTTGCCACGCCAGCCTTTGCGCAGGACAGCGAAGTCCAGCCCGGCACGGCCGGCTCTGGTCCCCTCGAAGGGCAGGACCCGGATGATGCGCCCGACGCGCAGGGCGACCCCGCCGACGACGCCAACATCGTCGTTACCGGTTCGCGCATCCGCCAGCCCAACCTCACCGCGGTCAGCCCGGTCACCGTCGTCAACAGCCAGGAAGTGGCGCTGACCGGCACGACCCGCGCCGAAGATCTGATCAACTCGCTGCCGCAGGCCTTCGCGGCTCAGGGCTCGACGATCGCGAACGGCTCGAGCGGCACGGCCACGCTCAACCTTCGCGGTCTCGGCGAGGTCCGCACCCTGGTGCTGATCAACGGCCGCCGGCTCGTCCCCGGTGACCCCGGCTCGTCGGCCGCCGACATCAACTTCATTCCGTCTGCCTTGATCGACCGGGTCGACGTGCTGACCGGCGGCGCTTCGTCGGTCTACGGCGCGGACGCCGTCGCCGGCGTCGTCAACTTCATCATGGACACCGATTTCGAAGGCGTCCGGCTCGACACGCAGTACAGCTTCTATCAGCACGACAATAACGCACGCGATTCCATCATCGCCGCGCTCAACGCTCCGAATCGGCAATATGGCTATCCGACCGGCAGCGTCGCGGATGGCGGCACCTGGGACGCCAATCTCGCGATCGGCGCCGGCTTCGACGACGGCCGCGGCCATGTCATGCTCTATGCGGGCTATCGCAAGACCGATCCGGTCCTCCAGTCCCGTCGCGACTATAGCTCGTGCAACCTCGGCGCCCGCACCGCCGCGCAGATCGCGATCGGACCGGGCGTCGGCGGCGCTGCCGGCGTTACCGACTTCACCTGCGGCGGCTCGGCCACGTCGCGGAACGGCACGTTTTTCGCGTATGACGATTTCGACGATCTGACCGATCTCACCGGCGGGCCGGGCGGAACGCCCGACGGCATCGCCGATTCGTTCACCTCGGTCACCCTCCAGGTCGGCCCGAACCGGACCCTGATCCCTGGCTTCACGCCGTATAACTTCGGTCCGCTGAACCACTTCCAGCGGCCCGACGAGCGCTACACGCTCGGCGGCTTCGCCAATTATGAGATCAGCCCGGCGCTTCGTCCCTATCTCGAAGTGATGTTCATGGACGACCGCACGGTCGCCCAGATCGCGCCTTCGGGCAATTTCGGCAACACGCTGTTCATCAATTGCGGCTCGCCCGGCGCGCCGCAGGCCAACTCCCCCGGCGTCGGCAACCCGCTTCTCTCGGCCTCGCAGCGGGGCCAGCTGTGCGACGACGAGAATTTGCTGGTCAGCGGTGATCCGGCCCGGGCTTTCGACGTGGTTGGCAACAGCCCCGGCGAGACGGCCGCGGTCTTCATCGATCCCTCGACCGGCCTGCCTTATACGCGTGGCTTCGCGCAGATCCTGCGTCGCAACGTCGAGGGCGGCGGTCGCCGGGACGATCTTCAGCACACCAGCTTCCGGACCGTCGCCGGCATGCGCGGCGACCTGAGCGACGTCTGGTCCTACGACGTCTATTATCAGTTCGCGCAGACCAATTTCGCGCAGACCTATAATAACGACTTCTCGGTCACCCGGCTTACCCGGGCGCTCGACGTCATCGACGATCCCCGCACCGTGGGCGTCGATCCGATCTGCCGCTCGGTGCTCGACGGCACCGATCCCAACTGCCTCCCCTACGACATTTTCGCGACGGGCTCGGTCAATCCGGCGGCTCTCGACTATCTGCAGACGCCGCTGTTCTCGCGCGGCGTCGTTCAGCAGACGGTGGCGAACGCTTCGATCACCGGCAATCTCGGCTCGTGGGGCATGCAGTTCCCCTGGGCGAGCAACGGTATCGGCCTTGCCGCCGGTGTCGAGTATCGCAAGGACGCGCTCGAGTTCAACGCCGACACGGCCTTCCAGACTGGCGACGGCGCCGGCCAGGGCGCGCCGACTCTGCCGGTCCAGGGCGAGTATGACGTGCGCGAGGTTTTCGCCGAGATTCGCATCCCGATCGTCGAGGACAATTTCTTCCACGTGCTCGCGCTCGAGGGCGGCTACCGCTACTCGGATTACGGGTTCGCCGGACGGAGCGTCAACACCGACACCTACAAGGTCGCGCTCGACTTCGCGCCGGTCCGGGATATCCGGTTCCGCGGCGCCTACAACCGCGCGGTTCGGGCACCGAACGTTCAGGAGCTGTTCGCGCCGCAGCGCGTCGTCCTCAACGGCACCACCGATCCGTGCTCCGAGCGGATCCTCACTGCCGCGGACGCTGGCTGTCTCGCACAGGGGCTGAGCATCGGTCAGTTCGTCGCCGAAAATCCGGCCGCGCAGTATAACGGCCTGATCGGCGGCAACACCGATCTCAACCCGGAAATCGCGGACACGATCACCCTCGGCGTCGTCCTTCAGCCTCGCTTCCTGCCGCGCTTCGCCCTCACCGTCGACTTCTTCGACATCCAGATCGAAGGCGCGATCCAGGGCGTTGGCCAGGACACGATCCTGCAGATCTGCACCGATAGCGCGGACCCGTTCTTCTGCTCGCTGATCAACCGCGACGGCTCCGGCTCGCTGTGGCGGACGAACGCCGGCTTCGTCGAGGATCTCAGCCAGAATATCGGCGGTGTCAGCACACGCGGCGTCGATATTTCGGCGAGCTACAGCATGGAGCTCGGCGGTTTCGGCGGGCTTGGCTTCAGCTTCGTCGGCACCTGGCTGGACGAACTGATCGTCGATTCGGGTATCGATCCCGCTGGCGACACCGACGGCGTCATCGACTGCGCTGGCTTCTATGGCAACCAGTGCGGGACGCCGAACCCCGAATGGCGGCATACGGCCCGCATCAACTGGAGCCATCCGGACGGTTACGGCATCTCGGCTCGCTGGCGCCACTTCGGCTCGGTCGATGTGGACGATCTCAGCAGCGATCCGGACCTCGTCGGGCCGAATACCCAGCCCGCCCACGCCACGCTCGGCGCGCAGAACTATTTCGATCTGACGCTCACCGCGCGGATCGGCGATCACTATGCGTTCCGCCTGGGCGTCAACAACATCCTGGATCGCGATCCGCCGATCACGGGTTCGCAGAACTGCCCGCCGGGACCGTGCAACGGCAACACCTGGTCGCAGGTCTACGACGCCCTCGGCCGCTACATCTTCGCCGGTGTGACCCTCGACTTCTAAGTCGCGGACTCATTCGGTACCTCGAACGGCGGGCTTCGGCCCGCCGTTTTCTTTTCCGCCGTTTTCCTTTCCAAGGCCACGGCGATAGGAACCGGCCATGGACCCGACCGCCGATCCTCCGAATCGCGCGCGCGCGCTCGAAGCCGAAGCCGACCGGGCCGCCGGGCGCGGCGACGCTGCGGCGGCGCGCCGGCTGCTCGAACAGGCCGTTGCGATCGATGCGCAGAGCAGCGAAGCCTGGGTGAAGTTGGCGGCGATGTGTCGCGCGGCCGGCGATCTTCAGGCCGCATTGGCCGCCGTGTCGGGGGCGCTGAGGGTCGAGCCGCTCGGCTTCGTCCCGCTCATGGTCAAGGCCAGCCTGCTCGACGCGGTCGGCCGGCGCGACGAGGCCGGCGAGCATTATGGCTATGCGCTCGCGCAAGCCCCGGACGAGGTTCCCGCGCATCTCGAGCCGATGGTCGGTCACGCCCGCCAGCGGCACGACGCGCATATCGCGGCGGCGGCGGAGCGCCTCGCTGCCGCGGCGGAGGCGGCCGGCGGAGCTCTTTCGGAGGCCGAGCGCGCGCGGGTCGCGCGTTTCCAGAGCAATGCGCTGCGCCAGACCCGGCCTTACCATTGCGAGCCCACCCACTTCCATTATCCGGGCCTTCGCGAGCGCGAATTCCACGACCGCGCGGACTTTCCCTGGCTGGCTTCGCTCGAAGCGGCGACGGAGGCGGTGCGGGAGGATTTCGAGCGGGTGATGGCGGCGGAGCGGGCGGAACTCGTTCCCTACATCCAATATCCCGACGATGTCCCGCTGCGGCAGTGGGCGGCGCTCAACCACAACAACGCCTGGACCGCGATCCATCTGGTGCAGAACGGCGTCGCGATCGAGGCCAATGCCCGCCACTGCCCCAACGTGATGCGCCTGCTCGAGGGGCTCGATCAGCCGGCGATTCCGCGCCGGGGGCCCAATGCGATGTTCTCGCTGCTCGCCCCGGGCGCGCATATCCCGCCGCATCATGGCGTCGCCAATATCCGCCTGGTCTGCCACCTCCCGCTGATCGTCCCGCCGGGTTGCTGGTTCCGGGTCGGCGCCGATCGGCGCGACTGGGAGGTCGGCAAGGCCTGGGTGTTCGACGACACGATCGAGCATGAAGCGATGAACCCGACCGATCGGCTGCGGGTCATCCTGATCGTCGACGCATGGCATCCCGATCTCTCCGCGGCGGAACGGGAGACGGTCGCCGCGGTGATGGCCGCAAGCGATCCGAACGCGCCGATGGAGGGGCTGTGAGCGCCCAAGAGGTGCTGGCGCTCGGCCGCGCCGACCCCGATGACGCGGATTCGGTGTTCCGGGCAGGGGCGATGGCGGTTCGGGGCGGTCTCGCCGCCGAGGCGCTGCCGCTGCTCGAAGCGGGCAGCGCCCGGCACGGGGGCGATGCACGCATCTGGCAGGTGCTGGGCCTCGCTTATCGCCAGCTCGACGATCTGGCCGCGGCGATGTCGGCGCTGGGCAAGGCGGCCGCTCTTGCGCCGCGCGATGCGCTGATCGCCCATACCCTCGCCCGCGCGACGCTGGAGGCCGGCCTGCCGGCGACCGAGCTGTTCGAGCGCGCGCATGCGCTCGCCCCGGCCGACGGCTCGGTCCTGCTCGGCCTCGCCGCGGCTTTGCTGGCCGCCAAACGGATCGACGACGCGATTATCATGCTCGATGCGCAGGTCGCGGCTCAACCGGCCTGGCTCGAGGGGCAGGCGACGCTGGCGCGGCTGCGCTGGATGCGCGGCGATCACGACGACTTTGCCGCCGGCTATGAGCGGGCGCTGCTTGCGCTGCCGCGCGATCGGAGCCTCTGGCGCGCGCGGATCAATCTACTGATCCAGGCCGATCTCTACGATCGGGCGCTGGCCATGGTCGCGGCGGCGAGGGCGACGGCTGGGGAAGATCCGCTGTTCGACGCGCTCGAGGCGATCTGCACCTCGGAAAGCGGGGCGGTCGAGGCGGCCGAGCCGATGTTCGCCCGGCTCCTGCCGTTCGGTTATCTCAGCGCGGCGTTGCGTTACGTCCGTCATCTGCTCCGCGCGGGCCGCCCCGGCGAGGCGGCGACGGTCGCCCAGGCCTGGCTCGCGGACCCTGAAGGGGACAATCTGTGGCCTTATCTGGCGGCGGCCTGGCGACTGACCGGCGATCCCCGCTGGCAGTGGCTGGAGGGCGATCCGCGCTTCGTCGGCAGCTACGACATCGGCGCCAGGCTGTCCTCGCTCGAGGGATTGGCGGAGCGCTGTCGCGGCCTGCACCAGCGGCTCGATCAACCGCTCGAACAGTCGGTGCGCGGCGGCACGCAGACCGATGGGCCGCTTTTCTCGCGGGTCGAGCCCGAGCTGGTCGAGCTTCGGCGGGTGATCGCAGAGGCCGTCGCAGGCCATATCGCGCAATTGCCGGCGCACGACCCCGAGCATCCACTGCTTCGCCACCAGCGCGATCGGCCGGTTCGGTTCGCCGGCTCATGGTCGGTGCGGCTGACCGATGGCGGCCGCCACGCCAATCATGTTCACCCGGCCGGTTGGTTGAGCTCGGCTTTCTATCTGACCCTGCCCGCGCCGCGGGAGGGAGACGAGGCTCATGCCGGCTGGCTCATGCTCGGCGCACCGCAGGATGAGCTCGGGCTCGAGCTTGCGCCGTTTCGCGAGATCGAGCCCATGCCGGGGAGGCTGGTTCTCTTTCCGTCGACGATGTGGCATGGGACCCGCCCATTCCGCTCGGGCGAGCGGATGACGGTGGCCTTCGACGTCGCCCGCCCGACGCCTTAGCGAGCCTCTTTCATGTCCCAACCGCCAGCGAATCTCATCCCCGCGCTCGAACGCTATCGCCGCGGCGACCTCGAGGGGGCGCGCGCGACCGTCGAGGCCGCGCTCGAAGCCGAGCCCGATTCCGCCGCTTTGCTCGGCTTCGCGGGCCTCGTCGCCGCCCAGAGCGGCGACCTGCCGGCGGCGATCCTTCATCTTCGTGCCGCGCTCGCCTCCGCCCCGGATGATCGGGCGAACCGGCTGAACCTCGCCATGGCGCTGGTGCAGACGGGCGCGCTCGACGCGGCCGGCGAGGTCTGCGCCGAGCATGGCAACGACCCGAAGCTGCTTCGCCTGGCCGCCTATGTACATCAGGAGCAGGGCCTTCTCGCGGAGGCGGCCCAATCCTATCGGGCGGTGCTGGACGCGCTGCCGACCGATTTCGAGAGCTGGAACAATCTCGGGAATGTCCTTCTCGCCAGTGGCGAGTTCGACGCGGCGGTCGGGGCCTTCGAACGGGCGATCGGCCTTCGCTCCGACATCGTCGAGATCGTGCTGAACCTCTCCGAGGCGCTCGCTTTGGCCGAGCGCAACAAGCAGCGCCGGGCGGTGATGCGCCACGCTGCTGGGGTCTTACCCAACGATGCACGGGTCCTAATTGAACTCGGTCTCGCTGAATCCGCAGTGAGCGATTTCGAGGCGGCAGAGCACGCCTTCCGCGCAGCGCTTCGCATCGATCCCCGCAACGTCTCGGCCTTTCTCGAACTCGGCTTGGTGCTCGAAAACCTGAATCGAACGAAGGAACTGTCGGCGCTTGCCGTAGAGGCGAAGCAGAACGGCCTCACCGGGGCCGAAGCCGGCTTCATCCAGGCTTGGGCGCTTCGCCGCGAAGGCCGTTTTGCCGAAGCGCTGCCGTTCGCCGAGGCGGTTCCCGAGACCATCAATCCGATCCGCCGAGCCCAGCTCCTCGCCCAGCTTTACGAGCGGCTCGACGATTCCGAACGCGCCTTCGCGGCCTTCGAGAAGATGAACCGGGTGTCGGTGGAGGCGAAGCCGCCGCCGCCGGGCCCGACCTATCGCGAGCGGATCGCGGCCGCGACGATAACGCCCGAGCAGGCCCTCGATTGGCGCTATCCCGACGTGGAGGAGACGCTCCCGGCGCCGGTGTTCCTCGCCGGCTTTCCTCGCTCGGGAACGACCTTGCTCGACACGCTGCTGATGAACGTGCCGGACTTTCACGTGCTCGAAGAACAGCCGGTGATCAGCACGATCGAACGATCCTTTCCGGCCCTCTCAGATCTCGGGGCGATGGGCGCGGACGAGATAAGGCGGTTGCGGGACGGCTATTTCCAGGTTCTGGGCGATCTCGCGCCGCCGTCACCGGGGCAGACGGTGGTCGACAAGCACCCGCTTCACACGGCGCGGATGCCCGTCCTCCACCGCCTCTTCCCCGAGGCAAGGATTATCCTTGTCGAACGACATCCCTGCGATGTGGTGCTGAGCTGCTTCATGGCCAATTTCCAGCTCAACCATGCGATGCGCAGTTTCTCCGATCTGGAAGAAGCCGCGCGCACTTACGACACCGTGTTCAACGCATATACGAGGGCCGAAACCCTGCTGCCGCTTCGGGTCCACCGAATCCGCTACGAGCGGATGGTCGAAGATTTGGAGGCCGAAATGCGTCCACTGCTCGCCTTTCTCGGCCGCGAATGGGATCCGGCGGTGCTGGATAATCAGGGCGCTGCGGCGGCGCGCGGCCACGTCCGCACCGCAAGCTATTCGCAGGTCGGCGAGCCGATCTACAAGCGTTCGGCCGGCCGCTGGGAGCGCTACCGCGACCAACTGGCGCCGGTCCTGCCCATCCTCGCACCCTGGGCACATAAAATGGGCTATCAGCTGTGAACCCGGACGAGGCCTATCGCGCCGGCATGGCGGCGCTCGAATCGGGCGAGGAAGTCGCGGCGCTCGAACTGGTCGAGGCGGCCCGCCAGAGCCATCCGGGCGACCACCGCCTGTGGCATGTCGGCGGGCTCCTTCACCGCGCGCTCGGCGATCTCGCGCCCGCTTTGGTGTGCTGCGACAAGGCGGCCGCGCTTGCCCCGCGCGATTTCGGAACCCTCCATCTTCGGGCGCGCGTGACGTTCGAAGCGGGTCTGCCGGCGACCGCGCTCTACGAGCAGGTGCTGCGCATCGAGCAGCGCGATTCGGCACGGCTCGGGCTCATCGAGGCGATCCAGCAGGAGCGCGGTCCGGCCGAGGCCGGCGCCCGGCTCGATCGGATGCTCGGCAGCGATCCGGAATGGATCGAGGGCCACTCCTATCGGGCGCAGCTCGCCTGCACTGCGGGCGAGAGCGGCGCGCTCACCGCCTCGATGGAACGGGCGCTGCTGCAGGCGCCGCGCAACGTGGTCCTGTGGCGCGAGTTGATCGTCAGCCTGATCCGCGCGACCCGCTTCGATGAGGCGCTGGCGGCGATCGATCGGGCGCGGGCGGCGGCCGGGCCGCACCCTGCCTTCGATTCCAACGAGGGCGTCTGCGCGGACGAGCTCGGCGATCATCTTCGCGCGGAGCGGTTATTCGCTCCACTCGCCCATTTCGATGAGGTGCACTTCATCGTCCATCGTGCCCGCAACGCGCTTCGCCTCGGCCGGCCTCAGGAGGCCGCCGCGATGCTCGCGCCCAAGCTCGCCAGCGACGCGCCGGACGTCGCGCCCTATCTCGCCACCGCCTGGCGATTGTGCGACGATGCCCGCTGGCAATGGCTGGAAGGCGATCAGCGGCAGATCGGGGTCTACGAGATCGACCTTCCCCCCGGCCTCGCGGACACCGCGCGCGCGCTCCACACCGGCGCGGGCGAGCCGCTTCACCAATCGGTGCGCGGCGGCACCCAGACCGAGGGTCATCTCCTGGCGCGGATCGATCCGACGATCCAAAGTCTGCGACGGCTCCTCGAAGAAGCGGTGGCGCGCCATATCGCGCAGCTGCCGCCGCCCGATCCCGATCATCCGACGCTCGGCAAGCGCCGCGATCGGCGGGTGCGCCTGGCCGGATCGTGGTCGGTGCGGCTGACCGATTCGGGCCATCACGCCAATCATTTCCACCCGGAAGGCTGGCTCAGCTCGGCCCTCTATCTGGTGATCCCGGAAGCGCCCCAAGGGCAGGAGGGCTGGCTCAAGCTCGGCGAACCGCAAGCCGAGCTCGGCCTCGCTCTGCCGCCGATCCGGCTGGTCGAGCCGAAGGCGGGGCGGCTGGTCCTGTTCCCCTCGACGATGTGGCACGGCACCGTGCCGTTCAGCGCCGGAGAGCGGCTCACCGTCGCGTTCGACGTGGCGGCCCCGCGCTAGGCTTTGGCCTCAATTAGCTCTGGCGGATCGTCATAGGGTTTCCAGAGTCATCCCGGCGCAAGCCGGGACCCATGAACACCCGCCTGCGAGGGCGAGCATGGTGGTCGGCGCCCTTTTTACTGAATGTCGAGTTCATGGGTCCCGGCTTTCGCCGGGATGACTCGCTTGGGGTTCCACCTTGCTGAAATCCAATTGACTCCGGCTCTTAGGCGGACACCAGCTTCAGACCGCCATCGCCTTCGTCGACCTTCACCGTCTGCCCGTCCTTGATCTCGCCCCTGAGGATCGCGTCGGCGAGCGGGTCCTGCAGATATTTCTGCACCGCGCGCTTCAGGGGACGGGCGCCGTAGACCGGGTCGTAGCCGACCCGGCCGAGCCAGGCCTTGGCGCCGTCGCTGAGCGCGAGCACGATCTTGCGGTCGGCGAGCAGCTTCTGGACATGGGCGACCTGGATGGTGACGATCGGGCCCATATGCTCGGCGGCGAGCCGATGAAAGAGGATGATCTCGTCCAGCCGGTTGAGGAATTCGGGCCGGAAATGGCCGCGCACCACTTCCATCACTTGGCCTTCCACCTCCTCGACCTTCTGGCCGTCGGCGAGGCTGGAGAGGAACTGGCTGCCCAGATTCGAGGTCAGGATGATGATCGTGTTGGTGAAATCGACGGTCCGGCCCTGGCCGTCGGTCAGGCGGCCGTCGTCGAGCACCTGCAGCAGGATGTTGAAGACGTCGCCATGCGCCTTTTCGACCTCGTCGAAGAGGACGACCTGATAGGGCCGCCGCCGCACCGCCTCGGTCAGCACGCCGCCTTCCTCATAGCCGACATAGCCCGGCGGCGCGCCGATCAGGCGGGCGACGCTGTGCTTCTCCATGAACTCGGACATGTCGATGCGCACCATCGCGTGGCTGTCGTCGAAGAGGAATTCGGCCAATGCCTTGGTCAGCTCGGTCTTGCCGACGCCGGTCGGCCCGAGGAACAGGAAGGAGCCCATCGGCCGGCCGGGATCCTGCAGGCCGGCGCGGCTGCGGCGGATCGCGCGGCTGACCGCGGCGACCGCATCCTTTTGCCCGATCACCCGCTTGCCCAATACCTCTTCCATCGCCAGCAGCTTGGCGCGCTCGCCCTCCAGCATCCGTTCCATCGGGATGCCGGTCCAGCGCGCGACCACGGCGGCGATGTCCTCGGCGGTGACCTCCTCGCGAAGCATCGCGGTGCTGGTGAGGGCGGCGGCTTCCTCCAGCTGCTTCTCCAGCGCCGGAATCCGGCCATATTGGAGCTCGCCGGCCTTGGCGAGGTCGCCCAAACGCTGCGCCTGGTCGAGTTCGAGGCGGGCGGCGTCGAGCTGCTCCTTGATCCGGGCCTCGCCGGCGATCTTTTCCTTCTCCGCCTGCCAGCGCTGGGTCAGCTCGGCCGATTGCTGCTCGAGATTGGCGAGCTCGCCTTCGAGTGCTTTCAGCCGCTCCTTCGACGCCGCATCCTTCTCCTTCTTGAGCGCTTCGCGCTCGATCTTGAGCTGGATAATCCGCCGGTCGAGGGTTTCGATCTCCTCGGGCTTGCTCTCGACCTCCATGCGGATGCGGCTCGCCGCCTCGTCCATCAGGTCGATCGCCTTGTCGGGCAGGAAGCGGTCGGCGATGTAGCGGTTGGACAGGGTCGCGGCCGAGACCAGGGCGGCGTCGGTGATCCGCACGCCGTGGTGAAGCTCGTATTTCTCCTTGAGCCCGCGCAGGATCGAGATCGTGTCCTCGACCGTCGGCTCGCCGATGAACACCGGCTGGAAGCGCCGCTGCAGGGCCGGGTCCTTGTCGACATGCTTTTGATATTCGTCGAGCGTGGTCGCGCCGATGCAATGCAGCTCGCCGCGGGCCAGAGCGGGCTTCAGCAGATTGGAGGCGTCCATCGCGCCTTCGCCTTTGCCGGCGCCGATCAGGGTGTGCATCTCGTCGATGAACAGGATGATCTCGCCGTCGGCGCCCTTGACCTCGTCGAGCACGCCCTTCAGCCGCTCCTCGAACTCGCCGCGATATTTGGCGCCCGCGATCAGCGAGCCCAGGTCGAGCGACATCAGCCGCCGGCCCTTGAGGCTGTCGGGGACGTCGCCATTGGCGATGCGCAGCGCCAGCCCCTCAGCGATCGCGGTCTTGCCGACCCCGGGTTCGCCGATCAGCGCCGGATTGTTCTTGGTCCGCCGGGCGAGAATCTGGATGGTGCGGCGAATCTCCTCGTCGCGGCCGATCACCGGATCGAGCTTGCCGTCGCGCGCCGCTTGCGTCAGATCGCGGGCGAACTTCTTCATCGCGTCATAGCGGTCCTCGGCCCCGGACGTGTCCGCGCTGCGCCCGCCGCGAAGCTCGTTGATCGCGGCGTTGAGCGCTTCGGGCTTGAGGCCGGCATCGGTGAGCGCCTTGCCGGCATCGGTTTGCGACATAGTGAGCGCGAGCAGGATACGCTCGACCGTGACGTAGCTGTCACCGGCCTTCTGCGCGATCTGCTCCGCCTGATCGAGCAGGCGGATGAGGTCGCCGTCGAGCGCCGGCGCGGCGCTGGCGCCCCCGCCGGAAACCGCCGGCACCTTGGCCAGCGCCTCGTCGGTCTCGCGCCGCGCCGCCTCCGCGCTCCCGCCGGCGCGCGCGATCAGCCCCGCCGCCATGCCCTGCTCGTCCTCGAGCAAGGCCTTGAGCAGGTGGACCGGAGTGATCCGCTGATGGTTCAGCCGCGACGCCACGGTCTGCGCCGACTGGAGAAAGCCGCGCGCGCGATCGGTGAACTTCTCGAGATTCATGGTGTCGGGCCCCGTACGTTCGAGTCCGGAATGTAGTGGGGCCGGTACCGCGCGCAATGGGCGGTCGAAATCGGGCGGGCCTTCGTCGGAACCGTATTGCTTTGGCGCTACACCGCGCTAGTGTCCGCCCCCTGCACGACATGGGGAATCACATGCGCAAGATCGTCACCGCTTTCGCCGTCGCTTTCGGCCTGTGCGCCGCCGGCCCGGCTTTGGCTCAGACCACGACGTCCACGCCGACGCCGGCCGCTTCGGACCGCGCCGTCCAGGAGCTGGTCCAGCGGGTCGATATCCCGCACGAGAGCTTCACCCTCGACAACGGCCTGCGCGTCGTCGTCCACGAGGATCGCAAGGCGCCCGTCGTCGCGGTCAGCGTGTGGTACAATGTCGGCTCCAAGGACGAGCCGGCCGGCCGCACCGGCTTCGCGCATCTGTTCGAGCATCTCATGTTCAACGGCTCCGAAAATGCGCCGGGCGATTATTTCGCCCCGTTGCGCGAGATCGGCGCGACCGATTTCAACGGCACCACCTGGTTCGATCGGACCAATTATTTCCAGACCGTGCCGCGCTCCGCGCTCGAGCGGGCGCTGTTCCTGGAAAGCGACCGCATGGGCCATCTGCTCGGCGCCGTCACCCAGGAGAATCTGACCAACCAGATCGGCGTCGTCCAGAACGAGAAGCGCCAGGGCGACAACGAGCCCTATGGCATGGTCGAATATGCCCAGCTCGAAGGCCTGTACCCTGAAGGCCACCCCTATCGTCACTCGACGATCGGCTCGATGGCCGATCTCTCCGCCGCGACGCTGGAAACGGTGAGCGACTGGTTCCGCACCAAATACGGGCCGAACAACGCCGTGCTCGTGCTCGCCGGCGACGTCAGCGCCGCCGAGGCGCGGCCGCTCGTCGAGCGCTATTTCGGAAGCATCCCGCGCGGCCCGGTGAACACGCCCGCCGCAGCCGACATCCCGGTTCTGACCGAGCGCCGCGACGTGCGGATGACGGATCGCGTCGCCAACACCCGTCTCTATCGCGACTGGTCGGTCGCCGGGCTCACCCATGAGGACCAGCCGGCGCTGCAGATCGCCGCCCAGATCCTGGGCGGTCTCGCCAGCTCGCGGCTCGACAATCAGCTCGTCCGCGGCGAGCAGAGCGCGGTCCGGGTTTCCGCCTTCGTGCTGCCCTTCCAGCGCCTCTCGATGTTCGAGGTCCAGGTCGACGTGAAACCCGGCCAGGATGCCGACGCCGTCTCGCAGCGGCTCGATGCGATCATCGCCGATTACATCCGCACCGGCCCGACCGAGGATGAGGTTCGCCGCGCGGTGATGCGCACCCTCTCCGGGCGGGTTCAGGGCCTCGAGCAGGTCGGCGGCTTCGGCGGCAAGGCCGTCGCGCTGGCCGAAGGCACGCTCTATGCCGACGATCCCAATTTCTACCGCACCCGACTGGCCGAATATGCCCGCGTCACCCCGGCGCAGGTCCGCGCCGCGATGCAGCGCTGGCTGACCCGTCCGGTGCTCGCGATCCGCGTCGATCCGGGCGAGCGCGAGGCTTATGAAGAGGCGCCGGGCGTCACCGGCGCCCGCAACAGCGCCAACAATTCGGCGCAGCGGCCGCGCTTCTATACGCCGCCGCAGCCGGGCGATCAGCCGCTCGCGCCGACCGCGGTCGATCAGCCGCGGCCGATGCCCGAAGTCGGCGATTCGCCCGCGCTCGATTTCCCGGACACGGAGCGGGCTCGCCTCTCCAACGGCATCAGCGTCATCTATGCGCGCCGCACCGCGGTTCCGGTGACTCGCGTCGCGGTCGAGTTCAACGCCGGCATCGCCGCCGATCCGGCCAACCGGCTCGGCACCCAGGCGATGACCTTGAACATGCTCGAAGAGGGCACGACGACGCTCGATTCGATCCAGCTTGCCGAGGCGCAGGAGCGGCTCGGCGCGACGGTCGCGACCGGAGCCAGCCTCGATCGCACCACCGTCTCGCTGACCGCGCTGACGCCGACGCTGGCGCCCTCGCTCGATCTGCTCGCCGATGTGATCCGCAATCCGCGCTTCGATCCGCGCGAGATCGAGCGCATCCGCGCCCAGCAGATTGCAGGCATCCAGTCCGAGATGACCCAGCCGGCCGCAATCGCCGCGCGGGCGCTGCCCAGCCTGCTCTACGGAACCGCCCACCCTTATGGTAAGCCGTTCACCGGTTCGGGCGATCCCCGGATCGTCGCCGCGCTGACCCGCGAGGAACTGATCGGCTTCCACCAGAGCTGGATCCGGCCGGACAATGCGACCATCTTCGTCGTCTCCGATATGCCGCTTGCCGAGCTGAGGCCGCTGCTCGAGGCGCGTTTCGGCAATTGGCGCCCGCCGGCCCGTGCCCGCGGCACGAAGCGCTTCAACGCCGCCATTCCGCCCGCCCGTCCGCGCATCGTGCTGATCGATCGGCCGCAATCGCCGCAGAGCTTCATCCTCGCCGGCCAGGTGCTTCCGGCCGAGGGGACGCAGGATCTGCTGCTGCTCACCGCCGCCAACGAGGCGCTCGGCGGCAGCTTCCTTGCGCGGATCAACATGGAGCTGCGCGAGCGGCGCGGCTGGTCCTACGGGGCCCGCGGCGCGGCCAATCTGGTTGAACATCAGGTGCCTTATCTGATCCAGGCGCCGGTCCAGGCCGACCGCACCGGCGATTCGATCGAGGCGGCGATGCAGATGATCCGCGCCTTCCTGACCACCGAGGGCGTCAATGCGGAGGAGATGAACCGCATCATCATGGGCAATACCCGCCAGCTGCCGGGCCAGTTCGAAACTTCGCCGGCCGTGCTCGGCGCGCTGCGTTCGAACGCGCTCTATCGCCGCCCCGACAATTATTGGGAGACGATCGCCGATCGCTATCGCGCGATGGAGGCCGGGACGCTCGACACCACCGCCCGCCGCTATCTCAACCCGAACAATTTCGTCTGGGTCGTGGTCGGCGATGTGGCGCGGATCCGTCCGCAGCTCGAGCGGCTGAACATGCCGATCGAGGTGCTGCAGCTGGAAGGCATGCCGGCGGCTCCGGCTCCGGCGCCTGCTCCCGCTCCGGCGCCCGCTCCCGCCCAATAAGGCTTGGGGACAGGATTAAGGCTCGGGCCCCTTCGCCGGCGACGGCGGAGGGGCTCAGTCTTTCAGCAGCCTCGTGACGTGGCCCATCTTGCGGCCGGGCCGGCCTTCGCCCTTGCCGTAGAGGTGGAGATGGGCGGCGGGATCGGCGAGGATCTCGCGCCAGGCCTCGGCCCCGTCACCGACCAGATTATGCATCTCGACGCGCGGCACGACGCGGTCCGTCGCCCCCAGCGGCAGCCCGCAAATCGCGCGGATGTGATTTTCGAATTGCGAGGTCAGCGCGCCCTCGATCGTCCAATGGCCGCTATTGTGGACCCTGGGCGCCATCTCGTTGAAGATCGCCTCGCCGCCCAGCGCGAAGAATTCCAGCGTCAGCAGCCCGACATGGCAGAGCGCATCGGCGACGCGGCGGGCGAGAGCTTCGCCCTGCGCCACCGCGGCGGCGAGCGCGGGCGGCGCCGGTACCTGCGAACGGACCAGGATGCCGCCCTCGTGGCGGTTGACCGGCGCGTCCCAGACCACGCTTTCCCCGTCGGCACCGCGGCAGAGCAGGATCGAAAACTCCGCGTCGAAGCGGATATAGCCTTCGAGCAGGCAAGGCGCGCCGCGCACCGCGGCCCAGGCCTCGTCCGCCTCGCCCGCATCCATGATCCGCGCCTGGCCCTTGCCGTCATAGCCGAAGCGGCGCGTCTTCAGAATCGCCGGCGTCCCGATGCGGGCGAGCGCGGCCTCGAGCCCGGCGCGGTCGTCGACCGCCGCATAAGGCGCCGGGCGGCCGCCCAGCCCTTCGACGAAGCCCTTTTCGCTGAGCCGATCCTGCGCGGTCTCGAGCGCGCGGACGGGCGGATGCAGGGGACCCTCGGCCGCGATCGCCGCCAGCGGCGCGGTCGGGACATTCTCGAACTCATAGGTGACCACGGTGCACTCGCGCGCGAACCGCGCCAGCGCCTCTGAATCGTCGAACGCGCCCTCGCTGAACCGCCAGGCGACCTGGGCCGCCGGGCCGTCCGCGTCGGGCGCGTAGATATGGCAGCGATAGCCGAGCTGGGCGGCGGCGAGCGCGAGCATCCGGCCGAGCTGGCCGCCGCCGATGATGCCGATCACGGAGCCGGGCGGGACGGTCATTCGGGCGCCTCGGCGACCCCTTCCGTCTGTTTGCGACGCCAGCCCTGCAGCCGCTCCGCCAGCGCCTCGTCGGACGTCGCCAGGATCGCGGCGGCGAGCAGGCCGGCATTGGCGGCGCCCGCCTTGCCGATCGCCAGCGTTCCCACCGGCACGCCCGCCGGCATCTGCGCGATCGAAAGCAGGCTGTCGAGCCCTGCCAGGGCCTTGCTCTCGACCGGGACGCCGAGCACCGGCAAGTGGGTCATCGATGCGGCCATGCCGGGCAGATGCGCAGCGCCGCCGGCGCCGGCGACGATCACCTTGAGCCCGCGTCCCGCCGCATCGCGCGCATAATCGTAGAGCCGCTGGGGCGTGCGGTGGGCGGAGACCACTTTCGTCTCGTGCGGGACGTCGAGCGCGTCCAGCATCTCGGCGGCATGGCGCATCGTCTCCCAATCGGAGCGGCTGCCCATGATGATCCCGACCAAAGGCGCCTGCTTCGCCATGCTCCCCTCCATAGGAGCGCAAGCCCGTAGCCCGCCGCGCCGCGCGGGGCAATTGGCGGCCTAAAAGATGCGTTAACCTTCTCGTTCTAGGGTGGCGCCATGGCACGTCGCAAGGACATTGCAGAAGCCGAAGAGACGCAAGGCGCGCGCGATGCGCTGTCGCGTCTGGCCGACGAGAACGCGTTGCTCCGCGCCGCGCTCGCCGATGCCCGCGCCCGCCTCGAAGACGCCGAGGAAGATCAGGGCCGCGATCCGCTGACCTCCTTGCTCGACGCGCGCCAATTGGTCGTCGAGATCGAACGGGTGCTGAGCAAATCCGCGCGCCACGGCACCCCGGCCGCCTTGCTCTCGGTCGACGTCGACGAGCTGCGCAACATCAACGATCGCTACGGGCGGGTCGCCGGCGATGCCGCGCTTCGCCATGTCGCCCGCCAGCTCAAGAGCCTGATCCGCTCGAGCGATCTCGCCGCGCGCAACGGCGCCGGCGCCTTCTCGCTCTTGCTCGATCATCTCGACGCCGATTCGGCGCTCGATACGGCCGAGCGAATCGCCCGCTGCATCGCCGCCCATCCGCTCGATCTCGGCCACGCCCAGCTCACCATCTCGGTGACCGCCAGCGTCGCCTCGATCCTGCCCGGCGACACCGTCGAAGAGGTCCTCCGCCGCGCCGCCCGCAACCGCGAGCGCGTGAAGGAATTCTGACGGCCCCCACAGGCCGTCACCCCAGCGCAGGCTGGGGTCCATGCTGCCTCCGCTTGGATGCCAGCCTTCGCTGGCATGACGTGTGACCCTTACCGATCCCGCAGATAATAACGCTCGACCGCCTTCAGCTCCTCGTCCAACTCGTACACGATCGGCTGCCCGGTCGGGATCTCCAGCGCCACGATCTCGTCGTCGGCGATCGCGGAGAGGTGCTTGACCAGCGCTCTCAGCGAATTGCCGTGGGCCGAGATGATCACGCGCTGGCCGTCGTTCAGCGCGGGCGCGATCCGCTCCTCCCAATAAGGCAGCACCCTCGCAATCGTGTCCTTCAGGCTCTCCTGGGTCGGGATCGTCACCCCCGCATAGCGGCGGTCGTTGGCGAGATCGAAATCGCCGCCCGGCTCCATCGCCGGCGGCGGGATGTCGTAGGAGCGGCGCCAGATCTTGACCTGCTCCTCGCCCGATCTGGCCACCGTCTCGGCCTTGTTGAGCCCGGTCAGGCCGCCATAATGGCGCTCGTTAAGCCGCCAATGCTTTTCGACCGGAAGCCACAATCGCCCCATCGCCTCGAGCGCGATATGGAGCGTCTTGATCGCCCGGGTCTGCATCGAAGTGAAGCAGATATCGAAGTCGAAGCCCTTGGCGGCGAGCAGCTCGCCGGCCAGCTTCGCCTCCTCCTCGCCCTGCGCGGTCAGCCCGATGTCCCACCAGCCGGTGAAGCGGTTCTCGAGGTTCCAGGCCGACTGGCCGTGGCGGATGAGGACGAGTTGCGGCATTCACTTCTCCCGCGTCATGGACGTTCCCCCAACCCGTTCGGGCTGAGCCTGTCGAAGCCCTCTCCTTTTTCCGGCGCGGGAGAAGAAAAGGAAGGCCCTTCGACAAGCTCAGGGCAAGCGGTCCTTTCTACTGCCGGCGATATTCCGCGACGTCGTCGATCACCGCGTGGAGGGCGTCCAGGCAGGCGAATGCGAGCAGGCGGCAGCGGTCGGGCGACCAGCCGTAGACCGGGTCGGGAAGGTCGTCATTGTCCTTGAACGGCATTTCCAGGGTCATCGAGACCGCGCCGAAACGTTCGGCGAGCTGGGCCGTCGACATCGAGAGGTTGGCCTGGCCGGGGGCGGGGATCTCATAGCCCTTGGCGGTCTGGAAATCCGGGGTCGAGCGGACCAGGGCCTCGCTATAGGCGTCGAACAGATTCTGCTGGGCGGCCTTCAACGCGGGCACGCCCTCGAAGCCGGCGAGGAAATTGGCGGCGATCGCCTCGTCGCCATGGATATCCATCGCGAAATCGACGCCGCTGGCGTCCATCGCCGCGAGGACGTGGAAGACTTCCGGGCTCTTTTCGAGGCTGGGCGCATGCCATTCGCGGTTGAGATTGATCCCCGCGGCGTTGGTGCGCAGATGCCCCCGGCGCGAACCGTCCGGATTCATGTTCGGGACGATGTGGAAGCTCGCTTTTTCGCGCAGCCGCCGGGCGACCGGATCGGCGCCGTCGAGCAATTTCTCGAGCGCGCCCTCCATCCAATATTCGGCCATGGTTTCGCCTGGATGCTGGCGCGCGTAGAGCCAGACCTGCAGCGGGCCGCCGGGAAGGTGGAGATAATCCACCTCCTGGCCGTCGAGCGTCTGCCCGAGCGAGCGGTAATCCACGCCGGGCATGCCCACCACCGACGCGATGAGATCGTGGTGCCGCTCCATCGTGTAGGGCGCGAAATAGGCGATCCAGACGCTGTCGGAGGTCGGCGTGAGGCTGATCGTCAGCACGCCGTCCGCATAGGCGGTGTCGACCCGCTCCCAGCTTTCGCGGTCGTCGGAGACGCAGGCGCGGTAATCGGTCCAGCCATGCGGGTAAGCGGCGCCGGCGCAATTGACGAGGCGCAGGCTCAGCGCGCGCCCGGCCCCGCCGGTGACCCGGAAGAAGAACCATTGATAGAAATCGGAAGCGTGGTCCTTGACGATCTCGAGGTCGACGCGGTCGCCTTCGATCGAAACCAGCCGGATATTGCCGCCGTCGAAGGCGCTCGAAACTGAAAGAGTCATTTGATCCTTGGGCGTTGGGAGGGGTCAGCGGACCCTGATAGTGCGCCCCGACTCGCCGGGGAAGTCCTGAAACAGGACGCCCGCAAGCCGATCGGCCGCGCCGCTTTTGGAGGCGAGTGGGGTGCCGGCGCGCGCTTCGAGCTCGGCCCGGCCTTCCCAGGCCACGGTCGCATCGGAGCGGCGTTGAATGCGCACGCTGAGCTGAGTGCCGACGATCTGGTTGGTGCCGCCGCCCACCGGGATGGTGCCGCCGACGCCCGCGCCGACGCCGCCGCCGCGCCCGTAGCTGCCGCCGCCGACGCCGACCCCGATCGACAGGCCCGAGCGGCGCTCGGCGGTGCGCGCGCCTTGTTCGATGCGGACGACCGCAACCTGCTCGGAACGGCCGCCGCTGCCCTCGACGGTCCAGCCGAGCCGGGTGAGCTCGCGGGCGACTGGGGTCGCGATCTGGCTGAATTCGAGGCTGCCGGCCTCGCTCGGGTCGGCGGGCTCGATCGCGATCGCGCCGCGCGCGATCGGCTGGCCGAGGTGGAAGCGGGTGACCGAGGGCGGCTCGAGCCGGCCGCCGGTTTCGGTCGCGCAGCCCGAAGCCAGCAAGGCGGCCAGGAGAATGCCGGACCCGTAAGCGAATTTGTTCATGGCGCACCTCGTGCTCGGCGAAGGAGACTGTATAGGGTGTGTAACGACTGTCAGCGCGATTTGCTGCATCAAACGACATGGGAGCGACGATGAGTTCGAAGGTGGATCGGGTGCCGGTGCTGGTGACCGGCGGAGCAGGCTATATCGGCAGCCATGCGGTGCTGGCCTTGCTCGACGCGGGCTGGCCCGTCGTCGTGATCGACGATCTGTCGACCGGCTTCAAATGGGCGGTGCCCGAGGCGGCGGTGTTCGTTCAGGGCGACATCGCCGACGGGCCGCTGCTCGGCGCGCTGATCGCCGAGCACAAGATCGGCGCGATCATGCATTTCGCGGGCTCGATCATCGTCCCCGAATCGGTCGAGCAGCCGCTCAAATATTATCTCAACAACACGGTGAAGAGCCGCGCCCTGATCGAAAGCGCGGTCGCGGGCGGGGTGAGGCACTTCATCTTCTCCTCGACCGCGGCGACCTATGGCGACCCGGACGAGGTCCCGATCGCGGAGGGCGCGCGGACCGAGCCGATCAATCCCTATGGCTGGTCCAAGCTGATGACCGAGCGGATGCTGAAGGACGCGTCGGCGGCGCATCCGCTCAACCATTGCGCGCTTCGCTATTTCAACGTCGCCGGCGCCGATCCGCAAGGCCGCTCGGGCCAGTCGACGGCGGGCGCCACCCATCTGATCAAGGTCGCGGTCGAGGCCGCGATCGGCAAGCGCGTCGGCGTCGACGTCTACGGCACCGATTTCGCGACCCCCGACGGCACCGGGGTGCGCGACTATATCCATGTCAGCGATCTCGCCGCCGCCCATGTCGCCGCGCTCGAGGCGTTGATCGCCGATCCGGCGCGCAGTCTCACCCTCAATTGCGGCTATGGCCGCGGCTTTTCGGTGCTCGAGGTGCTCGACAGTGTCGATCGGGTCACCAATTTGCGGATCGAGCGCCGGCTGGCGCCGCGCCGCGCCGGCGATCCCGCCGCCCTGGTCGCCGACAACAGCCGGATCCTGGACGCGCTTCCCTGGCGCCCGGCGCGCGCCGATCTCGACACGATCGTCGCCGACGCCTTGGCCTGGGAGCGACGGCTCGCCGAGCGGAGATGACGGAAGCGCAAGCCGATGCGCTGCTCGCGCGCGATCCGGCCTCGCTCGCCGGGCTGATCGCCAAGGGCGATTGCCGCCTGCAGGCGGGCGACGAGCGGGCTGCGGTCAGCTTCTATCGCGCCGCTATCGATGCCGCCGCCGCCGCGCCGGCCCTCCCGCCCGGCTTCGCCGACGAGCTCGCCCGGATCGAAGCCCTGCTCTCCCGGTGCGGCGGCAATTTCCGTCTGCATCTCGAAGCCTGCCTCGCCGCCGAAGGCCTTGGTCCCGATCAGGTCGGCGGCCGCTTCGCCGAGGCGCTCGCCATCCTTTTTCAGGAGAAGGAGGCACGGCTTGAGCTGCAGCAGCCGAGCCTCTTCTATTTCCCCGGCCTGCCGCAGCGCGAATTTTACGAGCCGGAGGCGTTCGACTGGACCGCGCCGCTGGTGGCCGCGACCGGGCAGATCCGCGACGAGCTTGCCGCGCTGCTGGCCTCGGAAGCGGGCTTTCGCCCCTATGTGGAACGGGAGCGCGACCGCCCGCAGCACGATTTTCACGGCCTGCTCGACGATCCGCGCTGGAGCGCTTTCTATCTGATCGAGGACGGCGCGGTGCGCGAGGATCATGCGGCGCTCTGCCCGCACACCATGGCGGCGCTTGAGAAAGTGCCGCTCTGCACTCTGCCGGGTCGGACGCCTTCGGTGCATTTCTCGCTGCTGCGGTCGGGCGCGCGCATCCCGCCGCATCGTGGCATGCTCAACGCCCGCCTGATCTGTCATTTGCCGTTGATCGTGCCGGACGATTGTGCGCTTCGCGTCGGCCGCGACACCCGGCGTGTCGAGGCCGGGCGGATGCTCATCTTCGACGATTCGATCGAGCATGAGGCGTGGAACGAGAGCGGCGAAACGCGGGTGATCCTGCTCTTCGACATCTGGCGCCCGGAGCTGGACGAGACCGAACGCCGCGCCGTCGCGGCGATGTTTCGGGCGATCGACTCCTATCGCAGCTGAAACGATCTGCTCATCCCGCTCGCGTCGGGAGCAGAAAGCTGTCGTCCGCGGCTTCGGCTGGAGCCCGGCCTTGCAAAGTTCGCCGCTTCGCCGATCCCGCATTGCGGCGGGCGGCGCGCGATGGTCTCTTGGCCGGGTCCATGATTCGACAAGCAACAGGGGGGATGGGACGATGAAATTTCTGAAAACGGGCCTTCTCATGGCCGGGTTGGCGGCGCTCAGCGCCTGCGGCGGCGGTTCCGCGAACAAGGCCGCCAATACGAGCGCCGAGGACGTCAACGTGGTCGAGGACAATTTGCTCGACGAAGGCCTGGCCGGCAATGAGCTCGGCAACGAGGCCGGCAATGCGGTCGACGCCAATGCGGTCGACGCGAACGCCACCGGCAACGTCCTCTGAACTGTCTTTACGCCGCTGAGGTCTCCCTAGGTGGAAGCGGACGAACTGGCCCCCGGCACGCCGCCGGGGGCCTTTTTCGAATCAGCGGACGGGCTCGATCCTGAGCGGATAGGCGGTGGTGCTCTTCACCCGCTCCATCGCGAAGCGCGAGGTGACGTTTTTCAGCGGCACCTGCGCAATCAGCCGGCGGTAGAAATCGTCATAGTCCTGCATCGATCCGACCGCGACGCGGAGCAGATAATCGATGTCGCCGGCCATCCGGTAGACTTCCATCACCTCCGCCATGCCGGCGACGGTGGCGGCGAAGCCCTCCAGCCAGCCTGGCGAATGGTCGGCCGCCTCGATCTCGACGAAGACGGCGATGCCGAGCCCGACCGCTTCGGGATCGAGGATCGCCACCCGCCGCTGGATCACGCCGGCCGCCTCCAGCTTCTGGATCCGCCGCCAGCAAGGCGTCTGCGACAGATTGACCCGTGCCGCGACCTCGGCGACGGGCAGCGACGAATCCTCCTGGAGGATGGCGAGGATCTTGAGATCGGTCCGGTCCATATTTTGGCCTAGCTGAGTTAAATCTTCCAACAGATGGCCCCAAACGGCCTCCGGAAGCAAGTTTTTTGCTGCGCAAAATCCGGCGCTGGCCGCCTCGACGCGGTGCGATAATCGGATGTTTCAAACGGCGGGAATTCGCATAGTATTGGTCCGGGCTATACTGAGTCGGGGGCCGGGGTCATGAATATCGCATCACTGGTTCGCAAGCTCCCGGCTCCCGTAAAGAGCGTGCTCGTCGGTCTTGTGAACGCAATTCCTCCACTGCGCAGGCTGGTCAGCAAGGTGACCATCAACCGCTACGCCAATGCCTGCCGGCCTCGTCCGCGCGCGCTTTCTATGGCCGACGACTATACGACGTGGCGCGGGCTCACCGACCGACGCTATTCCGGCCGCCACTTGCCCGCCGCCGAGGGCGCCAATGCGCCGAAGCACCCGGAAATCGAGCCGCTGCTTGCGCTGTTCAAGCGCGAACGGTTCAAACCGGCCACCGACACCAGCCTGCTCTTCCCCTATTTTGCGCAATGGTTCGTCGATTCCTTTCTGCGCACCAAATGGGAGGAGGGCACGGATCGCCGCTTTCGCGAGAATGAGAGCAATCACGAGATCGACCTGTGCCAGATTTACGGCGTCGGCGAGAGCCAGGCGGCGATGCTCCGGGAGAAAGTGGGCGGTCGCCTGCTGACGCAGGAGGTCGGCGGCGAAAGCTGGCCGCCGTTCCTGTTCGAGGAGGCGGACGGCAAGCTCGACCTGGCCGCGCGCTACCGCCCGGGTCCCGGCAGCGGCGGGGAGCCGGGCACGCCTGGCCTCTACACCACGGCCAACTTTCAGCGCGTCTATGACGGGAAGCCGCCTTGGACCAGGGAACAGAAGGCCAGTGCCTTCGCCGCCGGCCTCGAACATGGCAGTTCCACGATCGGCAATTCGACGATGAACACCTTGTTCCTGCGCGAGCACAACCGGATCGCCGGGATCCTGAAGCACGCCCATCCCGACTGGGACGACGAACGCTTGTTCCAGACCGCGCGAAACGTGAACACCGTGGTGCTGCTCAGGGTCGTGATCAGCGACTATATCGTCCATATCGCGCCGGTCGACATCAAGCTCGAATTGATCCCGGGCATGGCCGAAAAGCAGCGCTGGTACCGCAACAACTGGATGGCGGTCGAATTCGCGCTCCTCTATCGCTGGCACGACCTGATCCCGGACACGTTCAGCGTCGCCGGCAAGTCCCACAAGGGATCCGAGATGGCGCGCGCCAATGAGTTGCTGATGGAGGCCGGGCTCGATCGGGTGCTGCTTGATGCCAGCCGGCAGCACGCCGGTCGGATCGGCCTCGGCAACACGGCCGATTTCCTGCTTTCGGTGAAGAAGCTCAGCATCGAGATGGCCCGCGCCTGCCGGCTGGCCCCCTATAATGACTATCGCACCTATTATGGGCTGAAGCCGATCGCCACCTTCGAAGAGTTGACCAAGGATCGGGAACTGGCTTCGCGGCTCCGCGACCTTTACGGCTCGATGGACGAGCTCGAATGGTTCGTCGGCCTGTTCGCGGAAGGTTATGTCGAGAGCGAGATGATGGGCGAATTGCTCACCAATATGGTCGCGAACGATGCTTTCACCCAGGCGCTGACCAATCCGCTGCTCTCCGAATCGGTGTATAACGAGCGCACCTTCGGCGCCGAGGGACTGGAGATCGCCGAGGAAACCCGGACGCTGGCACAGGTGATCGCCCGCAACACCGGCATCAGCGACCCGGCGCTGGTCGGCTTCACGGTGAGGCAGGCGCCGGGCGAGAGTTGACTTCGCCCACGCCCCCTCCTAGGAGGCGCCCTCGTTTTTCCGCAGACAGCATCGCAAGACAGGCAGGCGTTCCAGGCCATGAAGATCCGCAACTCGCTCAAATCCCTGAAGTCGCGCCACCGCGACTGCCGCGTGATCCGCCGCCGGGGCCGCACCTACGTGATCAACAAGACCAACCGCCGCTTCAAGGCGCGCCAGGGCTGACGTTTCCGTGACCGCGAGCGCCGTCGTCTTCGACGTCGGCAACGTCCTCTACGGCTGGGATCCCGATGCCTTCCTCGTCCGCCAAATGGCCGACGATGAAGCGCGCCTCAAATTCATCGAGGATGTCGATCTCTACGCCTGGCACGAGACGCTCGACGGCGGCCGGCCTTTTGCCGAGGCGGCGGCCGAACTCAACGAAACCTTCCCCCAATATGCCGCGCTGATCGCCGCCTGGAGCGAGCGCTTCGGCGAGACGATCAGCGGCCCGGTGCCCGGCGTCCACGCCATTGTCGAGGATCTCGACGCCAAAGGCGTGCCCTTGTTCGCGATCACCAATTTCTCCGCCGATTTCTGGCCGCCCTTTCACGCGCGCGAGCAGGCCTTCTTCACCCGCTTCCGCGGCATCGTCGTCTCCGGCGAGGAGAAGCTGCTGAAGCCCGATCCCGCCATTTATTATCTCGCTCTGGACCGCTTTGGCCTGCGCCCCGATCAGGCGCTCTTCATCGACGACCGCGAGATCAACGTTGAAGGGGCGTTGGCCGTCGGCATGGCGGCGCACCTGTTCACCGACGCCGCGGGCCTGCGCGCGCGGCTGGAGGCGGAGGGGTTGCTGTGAGCCCTGGCTGCTGGCAGATTCATGGCAACCGACCATGCAGATCGTGAATCAAGAGGCGGAAAGACTGGCAAGGAGCGGTGCCGAATCGCTTCGGCAGGGCCGCGCCGGCGAGGCGCGCAGCCATTGCGAGGCCGCGCTTCGCATCGATCGCGCGAACCCGCGGATATGGCAGCTGCTCGCGGTCGCCTGTCGCGCCCTCAAGGATCACGCCGCCGAAGAGGCCGCGCTGGACGAGGTGCTCGCGATCGAGCCGCAGGCGGTGCGCGGCCTGATCATGAAGGGCGATTGCCGCGCCAGGGCGGGCGAGGAGCGCGGCGCCGTCTTCCTGTACAGGAACGCGCTGCGCATCGCGGAGGGCCAGACGCTGCCGCCGTCCGACGTCGCCGAGCTTCGCCGCGCCGAGGAGATCGTGCGCCTGCTGGACGCCCGGCACGCCGCCCGGCTGGAGGAGTCGCTCGCGGAGCAAGGGCTGACGCCCGAACATCGCAGCCCCCGATTCCAGCATTCGCTCGATCTCATGGCGGGCCGCAAGCAGGTCTATTACCAGGCGCCGACCGGCTATTATTTTCCGGAGCTGGCGCCGACCCAATATTTCGACACCGCGCAGTTCGATTGGGCGCGCACGCTCGAAGCCGCCACCGATGCGATCCGAGAGGAGCTGCAAGCGGTGCTTGCCGAGGGGCTTGGCGGGTTCCGGCCCTACATCCGCTCCGAAGCGCATCAGCCTCGCAGCCACCCGCTGTTGGACAAGAAGGACTGGAGCGCGCTCTTCCTTTGCGAGAACGGCACGCGGTTCGAGGACGCCATCGCCCGGTGCCCGAAGACCTGGGAGGCGGTCGGGGCGGCGCCGCAATTGTGGATCGAGCGATCGTCGCCGACGGCGATGTTCTCGCTGCTGCGTCCCGGCGCGCGGATCCCCCCCCATAGCGGGGTGCAGAACACCCGTCTCACCTGCCATCTCCCGCTCATCGTGCCGCCCGGCTGCGGCTTCAGGGTCGGCAATGAAGTGCGGGAGTGGGTCGAGGGCAGGCTGCTCGTCTTCGACGACACGATCGAGCATGAGGCGTGGAACGACAGCGACGAGGATCGGGTCGTGCTGATCTTCGATATCGGCAGGCCGGACATGAGCGAGCGCGAGCATGCCGAGGTCGCCGCCTTGTTGGCTATCGCCATCCCCTGACGCCTGGGCGCCGGCTCCGGCAGCCGTGCTTGAACCAAAAGGCCGCTCGCGCTTTGTTTCGCGCGTGAGACAAAGATGGCCTCAGAAATTATGGATCGTCCGGCACGGGCAGAGCGCGGGCAATGTCGCGCTCGAGGCCGCGCATGAGGGCGGGCTCGATGTCATCGATATCGCCATGCGCGATGTCGATGTGCCGCTCTCCGATCTCGGCCACGAGCAGGCGACGGCGCTGGGCCGCTGGTTCGCGGCCATGCCCGAAGCGGACAAGCCCGAGATCGTACTCGCCTCGCCTTATGTTCGCGCCCGCCAGACCGCCAAGGCGATCTGCGAGGCCGGCGGGGTGATGGAAAGCGCGCGCCAGCCGATCGTCGACGAGCGGCTGAGGGAGCGCGAGTTCGGCGTGTTCGACCGGCTTACCACCAGCGGCGTGCGGCAAAAGCATCCCGAACTGGCCGAGCATCGCGCCATGCTCGGCAAATTCTATTTCCGCGCGCCGGGCGGGGAGAGCTGGGCGGACGTGATCCTGCGCCTTCGGGGCGCGCTTGATACGATCAGCCTTCACCATGCCGATCGGCGCGTGCTGATCGTCTGCCACCAGGTCGTCGTATTGTGCCTGCGCTACATATTGGAGGAGCTCGACGAGGCCCGGATCCTGGAGATCGACGGCGCGGGCGACGTCGTCAATTGCGGGGTCTGCGAATATGATTTCGAGCCGGACGACGCCAGGGCCTGCGTGCCGAGGCTGGTCCGCTACAATTTCGCCGCGCCCTTGATCGAGGAGGCCGCGCCGGTGACCTCCGAGCCCGACGCGATGGTGGGAACGCGATGAGTGCGCCCGCGACGCTCGACGCCGGGCTGCTGCGCGCTTTCCCGCTGCCGGCCTTGCCCGAGGATGGCGACAAGGAGGATCGCGGCCGGGCGCTGATCGTCGGCGGCAGCGCGGCGGTGCCGGGCGCGGCGCTCCTTGCCGGCATGGCCGCGCTGCGGGCCGGGGCGGGCAAGCTGCAGATCGTCACCGACGAGCGCGTCGCTTGCCCGATCGCCATTGCCGTGCCCGAGGCGCGGGTCGATGCGGGCTCGCCGATCCCGCACGTCTGCGAGGCGCAATCGGTGACTGTGGGCTGCGGCATGGACCATGGCCCGGCGCTCGATCGGCTGCTCGCCGAACTGCTGGAGTGCGGGGCCGAGCTGCCGCTGATCCTCGACGCGACCGCGCTCGGCTGCCTGCCTGGGATCGACGCCAAGGTCCGCGCCTGGCGCGGCGGGATAGCGCTGCTTCCGCATTCCCGCGAAATGGCCCGGCTTCTGGAATGCGAAGCGGACGAGGTGGAGAGCGATCCGCTCGCCTCGGCCCGCCGCGCCGCCGAACGCTATCGCGCGGTCGCCTTGGTCAAGGGCCGGATCAGCTTCATCGCCGCGCCGGACGGCCGCGCCTTTCGCTTCGAGGGCGGCGGCATCGGCCTCGCCACCTCGGGCTCGGGCGACGTGCTCGCAGGGATCGTCGGCGGCCTCGCCGCACGCGGCGCCGACGTGCTGACCGCGACCTTGTGGGGCGTATGGTTGCACGGCGAGGCGGGGCGGAGCTTGACCGAGACGGTGGGGCGGGTGGGCTTCCTGGCGCGGCAGATCCCGGATCTGGTGCCGGGGCTGCTGGAGAGCGCCTGACGAAATTCTACTTCCTGTGGCGCTCCAATTCGTCGCCGATCAGGCGGGCGACATGGACGACGTTGGTCGATCCGGGCACGCCGAACGGCACCCCGGCGGTGACGATGATCCGGTCGCCGCCCTTGGCGAGGCCGTGGCGCAGCGCCATCCGCTTCGATTTGCCGACCATCTCCTCGAAACTCCCCACGTCGCGGGTGCGCACCGCGTGCGCGCCCCACAGGATGCCGAGCTGGCGCGCCGTTTTGGGCGACGGGGTCAGCACCAGCAAGGGCACGGTCGGCCGCTCGCGCGCGACCCGCCGGGCGGTCGAGCCCGAGCTGGTGAAGCAGACGATCGCGGTCGCGCCGACGGTGCGCACGATCTCGCTCGCCGCCCGCGCGATGGCGTCGTTGGTGGTCGCGTCGGGGAGGGTCTCGGTGAAATGGACGCGGGCATAATGGGTCGGATCGGATTCGGCGCTGATCGCGATCTGGTTCATCATCGTCACCGCCTCGACGGGGTAAGCGCCCGACGCGCTCTCCGCCGAGAGCATGATCGCGTCGGCCCCGTCATAGACCGCGGTGGCGACGTCGGAGACTTCGGCCCGGGTCGGCGAGGGCGAGAAGACCATCGATTCGAGCATCTGGGTCGCGACCACCACCGGCCGGCCCATCCGCCGCGCCGCCTCGACGATGCGCTTTTGCAGCGGCGGCACGTCCTGGGGAGGCAGCTCGACGCCGAGATCGCCGCGCGCGACCATCACCGCGTCGGCCAGCTCCAATATGCCTTCGAGCCGTTCGATCGCGGCCGGTTTCTCGATCTTGGCGAGCAGATTGGCCTTGCCGCCGATCAGCCGGCGCGCCTCGGCCACGTCCTCGGGTCGCTGCACGAAGCTCAAGGCGATCCAGTCGACATGGCATTCGAGCGCGAAGGCCAGATCGGCGCGGTCCTTTTCGGTCAAGGCGGCGAGCGGCAGCACCACGTCGGGGACGTTCAGCCCCTTATTGTTGGAGACCGTGCCGCCGACCTCGACCAGCGCCTCGATCCGGTCCGCATCCGCAGAGACGACGCGAAAGACCAGCTTGCCGTCGTCGACCAAAAGGCGCGTGCCGGTCTCGACCGCCTCGAAAATCTCGCGGTGCGGCAAAGGCGCGCGGGTCGCATCGCCCGGCGTCTCGTCGCGGTCGAAGACGTAGCTTTGCCCGACCCGGAGCGTCGCCATGTCGTCCACGAAGCGGCCGACGCGCAGCTTGGGCCCCTGCAGATCGGCGAGGATCGTGGTCGGCCGCTCGAGCTCGCTCTCCAGCGCGCGGATCGCCGCGATCCGGCGGCGGTGATCGGCGTGATTGCCGTGGCTCATATTGATCCGGAAGGCGTCCGCGCCGGCCTCGACCAGGCGGCGGATCATCTGCGGCGTATCGCTGGCCGGCCCCAAAGTGGCGAGGATCCGCACCTTGCGGTTGCGCGGCACGAACCGGCTGATTTCCTTTGCGGCCATGACAGGGCCAATAGCCGCTCGACATGACAGTGCAAGGCGCTAGACCCTCGTGGCTCAACCCGAATCCCGAGGAGCGTGAATTGGCGGAAGGAAGCATTGCGGCCGACGAACTGAGGCTGCTGATCGAGCGCATCGAACGGCTCGAGGAAGAGAAGAAGGCGATCGCCGACGACGTCAAGGACGTCTATGGCGAGGCCAAGGCCCGCGGCTATGACGCCAAGATCATGCGCCAGATCGTGCGCTTGAGGAAAATGGAGACGCACGACCGCCAGGAGATGGAGGCGATCCTGGACACCTATAAGGCGGCCCTGGGCCTGGCCTGAGCATACCCAAACCCGTTCGCCCTGAGCCTGTCGAAGGGTGTTCTTTTTTCTTTAGACGAAACAAGAAAAGGGCTTCGACAATGATCGGGTGCGAATGTACCCCGCACATTCGCAGCCATGCCGGGGGCATGGCGACCCGATCATCAGCCCGTACGGTTTAGGTGGGAATATGGCCGGCCACAGCAAGTTCAAGAACATCATGTATCGCAAGGGCGCTCAGGACAAGAAGCGCTCGGCGATGTTCTCCAAGCTTTCCCGGGAGATCACCGTGGCGGCCAAATCCGGCCTGCCCGATCCCGACGCCAATCCGCGGCTTCGCGCCGCGGTGATGGCGGCGCGCGCGCAATCGATGCCCAAGGACAATATCCAGCGCTCGATCGACAAGGCGGTGGGCGGCGACGCCGACACCTATGAGGAGATCCGCTATGAAGGCTTCGGCCCGGGCGGGGTTTCGCTGGTGGTCGAGGCGCTGACCGACAATCGCAACCGCACCGCGACCAATGTGCGCACCGCTTTTTCGAAGAATGGCGGCAATCTGGGCGCTTCGGGCTCGGTCACGCACGGCTTCGCCCGGCTCGGCCTGATCGATTATGGCGCGAAGGCGGGCGATGCCGACAAAGTCTTCGAAGCGGCGATCGAGGCGGGTGCGGACGATGTCGAATCGGACGAGGAGGGGCACCAGATCTGGACCTCGATCGACGATCTCCACGCCGTCGCCCGCGCGCTCGAAGCGGCTTTGGGCGAGGCGGAGAGCGTCAAGCTCGCCTGGCGGCCGCAGACCGAGGTCGAGGTCGGCGAGGAGGATGCCGCTTTGCTCCTGAAGCTCGTCGACACGCTCGAAGAGGATGACGACGTGCAGACCGTCTGGGGCAATTACGAAGTCTCCGAGGCGGTGCTGGAGAAGCTGTCTTGATCCTCCCCGTTTACGGGGAGGGGGACCATGCGCAGCATGGTGGAGGGGGCCCGCCTCTCCGCAGCTTCGGCGCCGGGCCCCCTCCACCACGCCGCTTCGCGTCGCGGTCCCCCTCCCCGTCCCGGGGAGGATTTGAGAAATGATCATCATCGGCCTCGATCCCGGGCTGGCCTGCACCGGCTGGGGGGTGATCGCGGCCGAGGGAAACCGGCTGAGCCACGTCGCCAACGGCCAGATCCGCACTGACCCCAAGGCGGCGCTCGCCGATCGGCTGCTCCGCCTGGAGGAGGAACTCGGCGCGGCGATCGCGCTGCACGGGCCCGTTTCGGCGGGGATCGAGGAGGTCTTTCTGGCGCGCGACCCGCAGGCGGCGATCAAGCTCGGCCATGCCCGCGGCGTACTGATGATCGCGGCGGCGCGGCGCGGGCTTGCGGTCAGCGAATATGCCGCGCGGCTGGTCAAGAAGGCGCTGGTCGGCACCGGCGCGGCCGAGAAGGTCCAGGTCCATGCGATGGTCCAGCGGCTCCTGCCCGGCGCCAGGATCGCGGGCGCCGACGCCGCCGACGCGCTGGCGGTGGCGATCACCCACGCCCACCATCTGGCGACGGCGCGAAGGGTGGGGTGAAAACTCCGTCATCCCGGCGAAGGCCGGGATCTCGGGACAAGAAGTCTCAGCGGTCTCCATGGGATCCCGGCCTTCGCCGGGATGACGGGCAGGGGACGAACGACTAGGGTAGGCCCATGATAGCGAGTTTGAGGGGTCAATTGGCGAGCTTTGGCGCCGATCACGCGGTGATCGAGGTCAATGGCGTCGGCTATCTCGTCTCGGCCTCGTCGCGCACCCTTTCGGGCCTCGGCGCGATCGGCGAGGAGGTCGTGCTCCACACCGAGACCCTGGTCGGCGAGGATTTCATCCGCCTGGTCGGCTTCGCCTCGGCCGAGGAGCGCGACTGGTTTCGCCTGCTCACCTCGGTCCAGGGCGTCGGCGCCCGGGTCGCGCTCGGCATCCTCTCGGCCCTCTCGATCGACGAGGTCCACCGCGCCGTCGCCTCGGGCGACAACGCGATGATCGCTCGCGCCCAGGGCGTCGGCCCCAAGCTCGCCCAGCGCATCGTCCACGAATTGAAGGACAAGGCCGGCAGCGTCGTGCTCGGCCCCGGCGGCGCGTCGGCCCCGAGCGGAAGTCAGAGCCAGGATGCGATCTCCGCCCTCGCCAATCTCGGCTTTCGCCCCGCGGAGGCGGCCCAGGCCGTGGCGAGAGCGGAAACCGAGGTGGGTCCGGAGGCGACTCTCGATGCGCTGGTCCGGGCAGCGCTCAAGAAGGCCGCGAAGTGAATCCGTCGCGCCTCCTGCGCGATAATTTCAGCCCCTATGAGATCTGCCTCATGCAGCTCTTCCTGGGCTATGGCCTGGGCCTCGCCGCCCTGATCGCGATGAGCACCGGGAGGGTCGGGGGCGGGCTGCTCCTGTTCTTGCTGACGCTGGTCCTGGTCCTGGTCCTGCACCAGATCGCGCTCTGCCCGGTCTGCCGCAAATCGCCGATGCATCGTGACCCCGGCGACCTGGGCTGGTTTGCACTCTACGTCATGAACTACCGCTTCAGGCTTTGGCCCGAAAGGCAATGCTCGGGCTGCAGAACCGCGCTAGACATGATCCCACATGACCGACCCTGACCGCATCACCACGCCAGATCGCCGGCCCGAGGACCTCGATGCCGCCTTGCGCCCCAAGGCGCTCGACGAGTTCGTCGGGCAGCAGGCGGCGCGCGAGAATCTGCGGGTGTTCATCGAGGCGGCGAAGGCGCGCGGCGATGCGCTCGATCATGTCCTCTTCTTCGGGCCGCCGGGGCTTGGCAAGACGACGCTGGCGCAGATCGTCGCGCGCGAGCTCGGCGTCGGCTTTCGCGCCACTTCGGGGCCGGTGATCGCCAAATCGGGCGATCTCGCCGCCTTGCTCACCAATTTGGAGGATGGCGACGTCCTCTTCATCGACGAGATTCACCGGCTCGCGCCCGCGGTCGAAGAGATCCTCTATCCGGCGATGGAGGATCGGGTGCTCGATCTGATGATCGGCGAGGGGCCGTCGGCGCGCTCGGTGCGGATCGATCTGCCCAAATTCACTTTGGTCGGCGCGACCACGCGGCAGGGGCTGATCACCACCCCGCTGCGCGATCGCTTCGGCATTCCGGTGCGGCTGACCTTCTATTCGGTGGACGAGCTGGAGCAGGTGGTGCGCCGCGCCGCGCGGCTGCTCGGCCTGCCGCTGACCCGGGACGGGGCGAGAGAGGTCGCGCGGCGCTCGCGGGGGACGCCCCGGATCGCCGGGCGGCTGCTTCGGCGGGTGCGCGATTTCGCCCAGGCCGCGGGCGATGCCGAGGTCGATGCCAAGGTCGCGGACGGCGCGCTGACCCGGATGGAGGTCGATCAGCTCGGCCTCGACGCGATGGACCGGCGCTATCTCTTGATGATCGCCGACATCTATCGGGGCGGGCCGGTGGGCGTCGAGACGCTCGCCGCGGGTCTGAGCGAGCCGCGCGACACGATCGAGGAGGTGATCGAGCCTTACCTCATCCAGCTCGGCCTGATCGCGCGGACGGCGCGCGGGCGCTGCCTCAACGGTCCCGGCTGGGCGCATCTCGGCCTGCCCCAGCCCAAGACCGGGCAAAGCGGCCTTTTCGACGGAAAATGATGGGGGACTTATGAAAAAACTGCTCCTGGCGCTCGGCCTGATCGCTGCGCCCTCGATCCTCGCCGCGCAGACCGCGCCGTCGCCGTCGCCGCCGCCGTCGGCTGCCGCGGCTGTCGACTATGCCGATCCGGCGAGCTGGCTCTGCCTCCCGGGCGGAACAGGCCCCTGTTCCTACCCGCTGCCGACGATGGCGCTCGATCCTTCGGGCTATGGCGCGAGCAGCGAGGCGGTGCCGGCCGCCGATCCGCCGATCGACTGCTTCTACGTCTACCCGACCGTCTCGCGCGACCCGGGCCTCAACAGCGACATGGACGCGGGCGTCGAGGAGCAGACCGCGGCGGTCGCGCAATTCACCCGTTTCGCGAGCGTCTGCCGCGCCTTCGCGCCGGTTTATCGCCAGGCCACCGTGGCCAGCATCGCCGCGTCCTTCCGCGGCCAGGATCCGGCGCCGATCCTCAACGCCGCTTATGCCGACGTGCTGGCGGCCTGGCGCAACTATCTCGCGCACCGCAACGAAGGCCGGCCGTTCGTGCTGATCGGCCATAGCCAGGGCACGATCCACCTCATCCGCCTGCTCGCCGAGGAGATCGAGGGCAAGCCCGAGGCGGGGCGGATGCTGTCGGCGCTGCTGCTCGGCTTCAATGTCGAGGTGCCCGAGGGCCGGCTCACCGGCGGCAGCTTCCGGACCACGCCGCTTTGTACCCGCGCCGGCCAGACCGGCTGCGTGATCACCTATGTCACCTTCCGCGCCGCCGCGCCGCCGCCCGAAGGCGCCCTGTTCGGCCGCGCCACCGCGCCGGGCCGCACGATCGCCTGCACCAACCCCGCGGCCTTGGGGAGCGATGCCGCGGTGCCGCTCGAATCCTATTGGTTCGCGGGGACAAGGGATCTGCTTCAGGCCAGCATCGCCTGGTCGTCGCAGGGCAACCCGCCGGCGCCGTTCCTGCACACCCGTGGCCTGGTCTCGGCCGCCTGCGTGCAGCGCGGCCCGCTCGGCTATCTCGCGGTGACCGTGAATGCGGACCCCGCCGACCCGCGCACCGACGAGATCCCGGGAGATATTTCGTTCGCCGGCATCCGCCAGGCCGGCTGGGGCCTCCATCTTGCCGACGTCCCCATCGCCCAGGGCGATCTGATCCGCGCGGTCGAGGCCCAGCGCGACGCTTTCCTCAGCACGAGGCGTTGACCTTAACGCGATTTCGGCTCGGCTCGTCTTTTGCGGTTTGCCGCCCGGAGCGTGCCGGTTAGTGCTCCCGCGTGAGCGGGATCGACCAGCCTTATGCGGGCGCCTTTATCGGCGGCACCCACCATTTCGCGCTGCGCGTCTATTTCGAAGATACGGACGTCGCGGGCATCGTCTATTACGCCAATTATCTCAAATATATGGAGCGCGCCCGTTCGGACATGCTGCGCTGCGCCGGGATCGATCAGCGCGGCGCGCTCGAGGCGGGCGAGGGCGTCTATGTCGTCGCCGAGGCGAACATCAAATATCGCGCGTCCGCCCGGCTCGACGACGCGTTGGTCGTGCTGAGCGAAGTCCGCGAGGTCCGCGCGGCGAGCTGCGTCATTCAGCAGCGAGTCATGCGCCAGAATGACATGCTCGCCGAGGCGATGATCACCGCCGCCTTTCTGGTGGACGGACGGCCGCGGCGTCAGCCGGGCGCCTGGCTGGAGGCGTTCCGGCGGCTTCAAAACGAAGGAGAATGACTTGGCGGCGCCGACAACCCCCGATGTGATGAACCCCGTTACCCTGTTCATGCAGGCCGATATCGTGGTGAAGGTGGTGATGGTCGGCCTGTTCCTCGCCAGCGTGCTGACCTGGACGATCATCGCCGTGCAATGGCTCAAGATGCGCCGGATCCGCGCCGAGAACGACAAGTTCGAGCGCGAGTTCTGGAAGGCCGAGGATATCGACGCCTTTTACGAAGCGCGCGGCAAGGGCGATCTGCCCTCGGCCAAGGTGCTCGCCGCCGGCGTCGCCGAATGGCGCCGCTCGACCGCTGGCAAGAAGGTCGATCGCGAGGGCACCCGTTCGCGGCTCGCGGTCGCTTTGCACAGCGCGGTCGCGGCGGAGACCGACCGGCTCGCCGCAGGCCTCAACATCCTCGCCACCGTGGGTTCGGTCGCGCCCTTCGTCGGCCTGTTCGGCACCGTCTGGGGGATCATGCGCAGCTTCAGCGACATCGCCGGCGAGCAGAGCACCTCGCTCGCCGTCGTCGCCCCGGGCATCGCCGAGGCCCTGTTCGCGACCGCGATCGGGCTCTTCGCCGCGATCCCCGCGGTGATCGCCTACAACCGCTTTTCCTATTCGATCAACCGGCTGGAAGCCCGCCTCCAGCGCTTCGCCGACGGCTTCCACGGCACCCTCTCGCGCGAGCTGGAGGTTGAGGGCTAGATGGCGATGCACCCCATTCTCGGCCCCGGGCGGCGCGGACGGCGGACGCCGATGGCGGAAATCAACGTCACCCCGATGGTCGACGTGATGCTGGTGCTGCTGATCATTTTCATGGTGACCGCGCCGTTGCTGACCGCCGGCGTCCAGGTCGATCTGCCCGAAAGCAAGGCGGCGGCGCTGGAACAGGATGACGAGCCGGTTGCGATCAGCATGGATGCGAGCGGCGCGATCTTCATCGACGATGCGCCGGTGACCGCCGACGAGCTGGCCCCCCGCCTCGCCCAGATCGCCGCGCGCGGCGGCGACGAGGGCGGCCCGCGCGTCTTTCTGCGCGCCGATCAGGGGCTCGATTACGGCAGGGTGATCGCGGTGATGGGTGAATTGAACCGCGCCGGCCTGCGCAAGGTCGCCCTGGTCAGCATCGGCGGCGGGGACGAGTGATGGCCGATGCCGAAACCAAGACCGGTTTCAGCATGTCCGTGGGCCTGCACGGCGCCCTGCTTGCCGCGCTCGCTTACGGCCTGATCCCGCCGCCCCCGCGCGTCGCCGAAGAGACCGCGATGGAGGTCTCGTTCGTCGACGAGGCGGGGCTGACCTCGGCAGCGCCGACGCCGAGCACCGAGGCGCCGGAGATCGGCGCCGCCCCCGACGTCGGCACGCCGCAGGATGCCGCGCCCGAGCCCCTGCCGACACCCGCTCCGCCCGAACCCCAGCCGCCCGCGCCGCGCCAGGCGGTGGCCCCGCCCCGCCCGCAGGCCCCGGCGCCGCGCCAGAAGGCGACGCCGCAGCGCCCGCAGCAGCCGACCCGCCAACCGCCCCGCCCAAGCCCGCGCGCCGGCACCGCCGAGCGCACCCAGCGCTCGATTCGCGACGACCGCAACTTCCTGAAAGGTCTCGGCCGCGACCGGGTCTCGCAAAGCAACAATCCGCCCGCGCAGATGACCGGCGCGGCTCGGTCGAGCATGCGCAGCCTGATCGCCCGGGCACTGATGCCCTGCGAAAACCAGCCCTTCCCGTCACCCCAGGCGCGCGCGATCAAGGTCCAGGTCCGGGTGACGCTGAACCGCAACGGCAGCCTTGCCAGCGCCGAGGTGACCAGCGTGCGCAACGGCAATCCGGAGCTCGAACGCTACGAACGCCGGATGCGCGATCTCGCTTTGGCCGTGGTGCGCGGCTGCACCCCGATGCGCGGCCTGCCGGACGAATATTACGACGTCGCCGGCGGCTGGCGCCAGTTCAACTATCAGTTCCCGAGGGATTCGTGATGACGCTCAAGCATTCGTTCTATCCGCTGCTCGCGGCCGTCGCCGCACTCGCCGGCCTGTCCGTGGCGCAGGCGCAGCAGCCCGCGCCGCCCCCGCTCGAGCAGGATGACGAGCCGATCCAGGTCGGCCAGGACGTCACCACCCGGATCACGATCGCGGTCCCGGCGATGCCGACCCCCAATGCGGCGAGCACGGCGGCAGGAAGCACCGACGATCTCGGCCGCCAGGTCGCTGAGATCGTCGCCGGCGATCTTCGCAATTCGGAACTGTTCACCCCGATCGGCCCCGGGCAGCTGCGCCCGATCGGCTTCCCGCAGGTGACCGCGCCGGATTATCCCTATTTCTCCGCCTCGGGCGCGCAAAATCTGGTGCAGGGCTATGTCCAGGCCAATCCGGACGGGCGGATCACCGTCGGCTGCTACCTCTACGATGTTTCGGGCCAAACCCAGCTCGCCCGCGAAGGCTTCGTCGTCCAGCCCCGCGACTGGCGCCGCGCCGCGCATCGCTGCGCCGACGCGATCTTCTCGCGGCTGACCGGCGAGGGCGGCTATTTCGACACGCGCATCGTCTACGTCTCGGAGACCGGGCCGGCGCGGCGGCGGATCAAGCGGCTGGCGATCATGGATTATGACGGCGCCAACCACCGCTTCCTGACCAACGGCCAGTGGACCGTGCTGACTCCGCGCTTCGCCCCGAACCAGCAGACGATCACCTTCATGACCTACGAGAATGAGCGGCCGCGGGTGATGGTCTACGAGATCGACAGCGGCGCCACCCGTCCGCTCATCGCCTCGCCGAACATGACCTTCGCGCCGCGCTATTCGCCCGACAGCCGCTACATCATCTTCTCGATGGCGACCGGCGGCAATACCGACATCTACCGGATCCCGGTCGGCGGCGGCACGCCGCAGCGGCTGACCAATTCGCCGGGGATCGACACCGGCGGCTCCTATTCGCCCGACGGCGCCCGGATCGTCTTCGAAAGCGACCGCGGCGGCTCGCAGCAGCTTTACGTGATGGACGCGGACGGCTCGAACCAGCGCCGGATCAGCTTCGGCGGCGGCGGCTACGGCACCCCGGTGTGGAGCCCGCGCGGCGATCTCATCGCCTTCACCAAGACCGGGGGTTTTCGCATCGGCGTGATGCGCCCGGACGGCAGCGGCGAGCGCATCCTGACCGGCGGCTCCTACTCCGAAGGGCCGAGCTGGGCGCCGAACGGCCGCGCGGTGATGTTCACCCGCGGCGCGAGCTCGGGCCAGCTTTGGTATGTCGACGTCGCCTCCGGCGCGACCCGGCGGGTGCCGACCCCGCTCGGCGGATCGGACCCGGCCTGGTCGCCGTTACGCAATTGAGATTTTTTCGAATCCAGAATGATGTGAGGAGTGAAGAGATGAAAAAGACGACGAGCCTGGTGGCGCTTGCGCTCGCTTTGTCGCTGACTGTGGGCTGCGCGAACCGCCGCACCCCCGATCAGCTTCCGCCCGCGCCCGGCGACGGCACGACCGACGATGGCAGCGGGCTTCAGGACGGTTCGGTGGATGGCGTCGCCGTGCCCGGCAGCCGCGCCGATTTCCTGCAGACGGTCGGCCAATATGGCGATCGCATCCTGTTCGATCTGGACAGCTATTCGCTCGACGGCGAGGATCGGGCAACGCTCGACGGGCAGGCGGCCTGGCTCGCCCAGCATCCCAATGTCCGGGTGACGATCGAGGGCCATGCCGACGAGCGCGGCACCCGCGAATATAATCTCGCGCTCGGCGATCGCCGCGCCAATGCGGCCCGCGCCTATCTCGAATCGCGCGGCGTCTCGCCGGGGCGGATGCAGGTGATCAGCTGGGGCAAGGAGCGCCCGGCGGTGCCCGAGTCCAACGAAAGCGCCTGGGCCCAGAACCGCCGCTCGGTGACGGTGGTGCCGGAGTAACCGCCTAAATCCTCCCCGGAACGGGGAGGGGGACCGCGCGCAGCATGGTGGAGGGGGCCCGCCTTTCCACTCCACCAGCGCCGGGCCCCCCCCCCCCCCCCCCCCCCCCCCCCCCCGCCCCCCCCCCCCCCCCCCGGGGGGGCGGGGGGGCGGCGCCGGCCCCCCGCCCCCCCCCCGCGGGGGCCGCCCCGCGGGCCCCCGGCCCGGGC
>Ga0190275_10000067_pt1 | contig 126123 bp, 129 predicted proteins | sample Popmic550T_FD_133745 | JGI IMG/M metagenome (GOLD analysis project Ga0190275, IMG submission 133745) | Populus adjacent soil microbial communities from riparian zone of Yellowstone River, Montana, USA - 550 T | ecosystem: Environmental > Terrestrial > Soil > Riparian zone > Trees stand... | reverse complement strand
CTTGTTTCAGCATCCAGCTTTCCGCTTCCCGGGCGAGCGACCAGCTGGACCCTGAAACAAGTTCAGGGTGACGCCGATGTCGGGGAAAAGTCCGCGATTCATTCTCAAGCGATCACGCTCTAGCGCTTTTCCCCTCTCCCTGCAGGGGAGAGGGGCACGGGAACCCGCAGGTTCAGAGGGCATTCAAGAGCCAGAGGGTAGAGGACACCTCAAATTCCATCTGTTGGAGACATTGAATGATGCGTTTGAAGACGCTCGCCCTTGCCGCCGCTCCGGTCGCGGCGATCGCCATCCTGATGCCGCAGGCCCCGGTCGTCGCCCAGGCGGCCGCGCCGTTCACCCAGGTCACGGCGCACCTCAAGTCGGTCAGCACGATGGTCGCGAGCTTCCGCCAGACCGACCGCAAGGGCCGTGCGCTGACCGGCACCATGACCCTGAAGCGGCCGGGCAAGCTGCGCTTCCAATATCAAAAGGGCGTTCCGATGCTGATCGTCGCCGACGGCCGCAAGCTCAACATGATCGATTATGAGACGGGCCGGGTCGACGGCTGGCCGATCGGCAACTCGCCGCTCGGGGTGCTTCTCAACCCGAACCCCGACCTCAACCGGATCGCGAAGGTGGTCCGCAACGATTCGCAGACGATGCTGGTTCAGGCGCGCGATCCCAAGAAGCCGGAATTCGGGACGATCACGCTCGGATTCGCGAAGGTTTCGAGCGCGCCGTCGGGGCTTCTGCTCCAGGGCTGGACGGTGGTCGACGCCCAGAACAACCGGACGACCGTCAAGCTTTCCGGCCAGCGCTTCAACGTGCCGGTGGCGGACAGCGCCTTCACTTTCCAGAGGCCGGCAAAGGGCCGAAAAGGGTAGAGCGATCCATTTCGACGCCCTGCCGTCCGTCATTCCCGCGCGAACGGGAATCCGGTTCGGAGTCTCCGCTGGATCCCCGCTTCCGCTGGGATGACGAGGTGTGGGCGGCGGTCCATTCATCGCCGCGACAGGAATGAAACCCTAAAACATCAATTGCGATTGCGGGTGGTCGCTGTCGGGTTTTCCCCCTGTTGCCCGGCGTGCCGCCGCAGTCGCGCCTCGCGTAGACCACGCTTGGTTGGCCCTCGCTCCACGCCCCCGGAGCGGGGGCCTTTACTGTTGGGATGCCCCCACGGCCCGGGACTCGTCATCGACAGGAAAGGCCGGCCCCGCTAGAGCGCACGCCATGACTTCCGCTCTCAAGATCGCTTCCTGGAACATCAATTCCGTCCGCGCCCGGATCGAGATCGTCGAGCAGTTCCTGCGTGAGGAATCGCCGGATATCCTCTGCCTCCAGGAAACCAAGGTCTGCGATTCCGATTTTCCCGCCGGCATGTTCCACAGCCTCGGCTACGTCCACCAGACCCTGTGCGGTCAGCGCATGCACCATGGCGTGGCGATCCTCAGCCGGCTGCCGGCGCGCGAGGAGGAGCGGCACGACTGGCAGGCCAATGGCGAGGCCCGCCATATCGGGGTCCGCCTCGAATGCGGGATCCGCCTCGAGAACGTCTACGTCCCCGCAGGCGGCGACACCCCCGACCGCGAGGTCAATCCCAAGTTCGGCCAGAAGCTCGACTTCCTCGAGCGCATGACCCGTTGGTCGGAGGCCTGCGCCTGCCCCACCGTCGTCGTCGGCGACTTCAACGTCGCGCCCCTGGAATGCGACGTGTGGAACCACAAGCAGTTGCTCAACGTGGTCAGCCACACGCCGATCGAGGTCGAGGCGCTGGCCAGGCTCCAGCAGAGCAACGACTGGGTCGACCTCGGCCGCCATTTCCATCCGGCGCCGAATCGCCTCCACACCTGGTGGAGCTACCGCTCGCCCGACTGGACGAAGAACGACCGCGGCCGCCGCCTGGACCATATGTGGGCGACGCCCGACGTCGCTCGCCAGGCCTTGCGCCACGTCGTCCACGAGCCCTGCCGTAACTGGACCCGGCCGTCGGACCATGTTCCACTGGTCACGGAATTCAGGATTTGAGCGGTGGGCGCGACGTCGCCCGAGCGATCGACGCGCTCCGGCGCGGCTGGCCGGTGCGAGTGGGCGGCATCGGCTTTCTCGCCGTCGAGACCGCCGACGAGGCTTCGCTCGCGGCTTTCGACACGAGCCGGCCGGCCGACCTGCTCATCTCCGGCCATCGCGCGGTAACCCTGAAGCTCGCCAACCAGCGCGACGCCGTCCCCAGCGGTCCGGTCAGGATCGAGCGCGGCGCGATGCGGCTGGCCCAGGCGACGGCCGTGGCCGATCCGGCGCTCGACCTCTCGAACCCGCTCAAGGGCCCCTTCCGCGCCCGAGAGGTGGGATTCGACCGCGCCGCCGGCAGCGCCATCGCCTTGTCGCGCCGGGCCGGCCTCCTGCCGGCTTTGTTCATCGACGGCGAGGCCGGTGAAGATGCCGTCTCCCTCTCCCCCGAGGACGTCGAGGCGTTCGAGCACGCGCCTTCGCTGCGGATCGCCTCGCGGGCGAAACTGCCGACTCGGTTCGCCGAGCAAGCTGAGATCGTCGCCTATCGCTCCGACGAGGACGGTGCCGAGCATGTCGCCCTGCTGATCGGAACGCCGTCCGGCCGGCCCCCGCTCGTCCGCCTTCACAGCGAATGCCTTACCGGCGACGTGCTCGGCTCGCTTAAATGCGACTGCGGGCCGCAGCTCGATTCCGCGCTCGAGGCCATCGCCGAGTCAGGCTGGGGCATCCTGCTCTACCTGCGCCAGGAAGGGCGGGGCATCGGCCTCGTCAACAAGCTGCGCGCTTATGCGCTCCAGGACCAGGGCTTCGACACGGTCGACGCCAATTTGCGCCTCGGCTTCGCCGACGACGAGCGCCGCTATACGCTCGCCGCCCGGATGCTCGCCGCGCTCGCTCAGGACGAGGTGCGGCTGCTCACCAACAATTTGCGCAAGGTCGAAGGGTTGGCGGCGGCCGGCATCCGGGTGGCGGAGCGGGTGCCGCTCAAGGCCGGCGGCAACGCGTACAACCGCGACTATCTGGAAACCAAGCGGTCGCGCAGCGGTCATCGGCTCTGACGCTATGGCGGCACCATTCGTCACGAACATTATCGTTGGAAAACAATGGCAACCCTGTTCATGGATGCCGGATCAGGGCCGGCATGACGAGCTCGAGCACTTCCGGGTAGCTCTCAGCGATATGGTCGGCGCCGGCGGCGCGTAGGGTCTCGCCATGGCCGGGCCCGCAATGCAGGCCCGCGCAGAGACCCACCACCGTCATCCCGGCCGCGCGCGCCGCCTTCACTCCGGTCGGCGTGTCCTCGATAACCAGGGCCGATGCCGGCCGGACCTCGAGCGCCTTCGCCGCGTGCAGGTAGATGTCGGGATGGGGCTTGCCCCGAGCGACATGCTCGGCGGCGCTGAACAGCCGGTCTTCGAAATGGTGGGCAAGCCCGAACCGCTCCAGCGAGCCGCGAAGCCACCGGGTCGGGCTGGACGATGCCACCGCCTTCGGGATCGGCGGAAGCGAATCGAGGAAGGCCGAAACCCCCGCCACCGCGGTGACCTCTTCGACCCGAAGCTCGAAGGCCGCCTTCGAACGGGTTCGGAAATCGGCGGGGAGCGACCGCCCCATCTCCGCCTCGATGACGGCGCCCATGTCTCGCCAGTTGAGGCCGATATAGCGTTGCACGGCCTGCTCGAAGGTCGTGGGATGGCCCAGGTCCGTCAACGCTTCGGCGAGAAGGGTGTTGGAGAGAATCTCGCTGTCGACGACGACCCCGTCGAAATCGAAGATGATGGCCTCGAACCGCATCGGCCCGCCGGACCGATGCTCACGAGGCTCGAGGCCATCGTCGAACCTCAGCCTCGCTCTCCGAACAAAGCGGTGCCGACTCGGAGGTGGGTGGCGCCGATCGTCGCGGCCGTCTCGTAATCGGCCGACATGCCCATGCTCAGGCCGGACAGGCCATGCCGGCGGGCGAGCGTGGCGAGAAGGGCGAAATAGGGCGCCGGCTCGACCTCGGCCGGAGGGATGCACATCAGGCCGGCGATCGGCAGCCCGGCCTCGCGGCCGCTCTCCAGCAGCTTGGGCAGGTCGGCGACGGCGCAGCCGCCTTTTTGCGGTTCGTCGCCGATATTGACCTGGAGGAAGCAATCGGGCCGCCGCCCTTCCCGGGCCATCGCCTCGGCGAGGGCCCGGACCAGCGAATGCCGGTCGATCGAATGGATCGAATCGAACAGGGCCACGGCGTCCGCCGCCTTGTTGGACTGCAGCCGGCCGATCAGGTGGAGGCGCAAGCCGGGCGTCTCCGCCTTCAGCGCCGGCCATTTGTCCTTCGCCTCCTGCACGCGATTCTCGCCATATTCGCGCTGTCCGGCCTCGATCAGCGGGCGGATCGAATCGGCGTCCCGGGTCTTCGAGACGGCGATCAGGGTGACGTCACCCGCCGTTCGGCCGGCAAGCCGGGCGGAGCGATCGATCCTGTCCCTCACGTCTGCAAGCCGCTGTGCGGGTGATGCGCCGGTCATCGGGCTGCTATAGGAAGAGCCATGCTCCGCCGCCAGCCTCTGCCGCGCCTCTGGCTGATGACCGACGAGCGCCAGGGCGAAGGCCTGTGGGAGGCGCTGGAGCGGTTGCCGAAGGGCTCGGGGGTGGTGTTCCGCCACTATAGTCTCGGGCCGGGCGAGCGGCGAAAGCTGTTCGAACGGGTTCGGCGGGTGGCGAAGCGGCGCCGGTTCTTCGTGCTCGCCGGGGGCAAGGGGTTGCGCGGGGACGGCGTTCACGGCGGCCGCCATGGCGGATTCAGCGCTTCGGCGCACAATCTGGCTGAGCTGAAGTCCGCCGAGCGGTCGGGGGCGAAGCTCGTCTTCCTCTCGCCCACCTTTCCGACCCAATCCCATCCCGGGGCCCGGACACTCGGGCCTGTACGATTCGGGCTGATCGCAGGGCAGGCGAAGGTTCCGGTGATTGCTCTGGGGGGCGTAGTGGGTTCGAAGGCCCGGCGGCTGCCGCATATCTACGGCTGGGCAGGAATAGACGCCTGGACTTTATCCCGCTCGCCGTCACCCTGACCTCGTTTCAGGGTCCAGCTGGTCACCTGTTCGATAGGCGAAAAGCGGGATCCTGAAACAAGTTCACGATGACGGGATGGCGAAACGGTGGAATTGCGCTCGAGCCTTAGAAGCGGAAGGCGGTTCCGAGGTAGACGGCCTGGCTGTCGCGGCGCGGATCGGCCAGCGCCTCGAGCCGGTCGCGCTGGATCTTGTAGCGGACACCGCCGGTGACATCGAGATTGCGGGCGATCCGGTAGGAACCGCTGAGGCCGGCCGTGTAGCTCTCGTCCTCGGCGATGATTCGCGGAGTCGCAGGATCGACCTTGGCTACTCCGGCCTCGGCTCGGGCGGTGAAGCGGTTGCCGGAATAGCTCACTCCGACCTCCGCGGCCTTGCGACCGCCCGGAAGAGTGCCGCCCTTGACGGAGTCGACGTCGCCGGAAAGCGCGAAGCGCTTCCAGCCGACCGAGGCGCCGAGATTGTAGACGGTGGGCGTGATCGCGGTGACGGGCGTCGCCGACACGTCGGCGGCGCGGCGCAGGGCGCCGGCCGGGGTCGCCGCTCGGGCGCGGATGGCGACCCGGATCGACTGGCTTCGGTTGACCGAGGTCGGCGCCGGAGTGAACCGGAAGCTGGCGGCCTGTACTCCGCGGCGGGCGAGCTCGGCGGCCAGTCGGGGATCGGCGACAGCCGGGGTGAAGGTGCCGGCCCGGAGCGAAGCGGTCGGCCGCGCCTTCTTCGCCGGCTGGCTGGTCGCGGCGAGGGCAGGCGTAAGCACGAGCGACAGCGCGACGAGCGCTGCGCTTCCTGCTGCACCAATACCACCGAGCTTCACAATCACTTCACGCGACTCCGTACCGAAGCGGATGTAGTACGTCCGGAGCCTTCAAACCAGCGATGCGGAGGCAGCGGGCACGAATCGTTCCGGCATGTTGCATCTTTTCCACAGCCCCCTTCGACGTTGCGGCAATAGGCTCATCCGGGCGCTTGGCTCCCTCCGGCGCCAGAGACGGCTTGCCGCCCGCGTGGCGCGTTCTATAACGGCGCTCGACCCTGAGTAGTTTCCAAGGACACAAGCTTCATGCGACGCGCTGATATTCTGGCCCTGACCATCGTCGGCGCCCTCGGCCTTTCCGCCTGCGATTTCGTTCGTGAGGACATCAACAAGTCCCTCGGGCGCAGCAGCGGCGACCGGGTACGCGAGGCCGATCTCGCCGCGTCGCAGGTGACGACGATCGGAGTCAATTCCTACCTGTGGCGCGCCGCGCTCGAGACCCTTTCCTTCGCGCCCATGGCCCAGGTCGATTCGAACGGCGGCGTCATGGTCACCGACTGGTACAGCAATCCGGGCTCGCCCAATGAGCGGGTCAAGGTCACCGCGACCATCCTCGACCGCGACCTTCGCGCCGACGCGCTTCGAATCGCCGCCTCTCGCCAGGTGCTCACCGGCGGCCAGTGGGTCGACGCTCCGGTGGCGGCGGCGACCGTTCAGAAGCTGGAGGAGGTCATCCTCACCCGGGCCCGCGATCTCCGCCGGAACGCCATCGCAAGCTAAGGAATCTTTGATGGCGGCGCGTTTCAACCCGCTCGAGGCCGACGCGCGCTGGCAGAAGGTCTGGGAGGAGCAGGGCACCTTCCACGCTTCCGGCGACGGCGACCGGCCTCGCGCCTATGTGCTCGAGATGTTCCCCTATCCGTCGGGGCGCATCCATATGGGCCACGTCCGCAACTATACGATGGGCGACGTCCTCGCCCGCTATCGGCGGATGGCCGGCTTCGACGTCCTTCACCCGATGGGCTGGGACGCTTTCGGAATGCCGGCCGAGAATGCGGCGATGGAGAAGAAGGTCCATCCCGGAGAGTGGACCCGGTCCAACATCGACACGATGCGGAGACAGCTCAAACGGCTCGGCTTCGCCCTCGACTGGAGCCGCGAGCTCGCCACCTGCGACCCTTCCTATTACGGCCACGAGCAGGCGCTGTTCCTCGACCTCCACGAGGCGGGGCTGGTCTATCGCAAGCAGAGCGAGGTCAATTGGGATCCGGTCGACATGACCGTCCTCGCCAACGAGCAGGTGATCGACGGCCGCGGTTGGCGCTCCAACGCGCTCGTCGAGCGGCGCAAGCTCAGCCAGTGGTTCCTCAGGATCACCGATTTCGCCGACGAGCTTCTCGACGGCCTCGGCCGGCTCGACCAGTGGCCCGACAAGGTCCGGCTGATGCAGGAGAATTGGATCGGCAAGAGCCAGGGCATGCGCTTTCGGTTCGATCTGGCTCCGGGGGAAAAGCAGGAAGGCCCTTCGACAGGCTCAGGGCGAACGGAGGGGGGCTCTGAGCCCGAATCCGTTCGGGCCGAGCCCGTCGAAGCCCTCCCTTCCTCCTTCGAAGTCTTCACCACCCGTCCGGACACCATCTTCGGCGCCAGCTTCGCGGCGATCTCGCCCGACCATCCGATCGCGCTGGCGCTGGCGGAAGGCAATTCGGCGCTCGCCGACTTCATCGCCGAGTGCAAGCAGGGCGGGACCACGGCGGCCGAGCTCGAGACGGCGGAAAAGAAGGGTTTCGACACCGGCGCCCGGGTGATCCACCCGCTCGACCCCGACTGGACGCTGCCCCTCTACGTCGCCAATTTCGTGCTGATGGACTATGGCACCGGCGCCATTTTCGGCTGCCCCGCGCACGACCAGCGCGACCTCGATTTCGCGCGCAAATACGGCTTGCCGGTGACCCGGGTCGTATCGCCCTCGCCGGAAGAGGCGGACGAGCCGATCGGCGACGAGGCCTATTCCGGGCCGGGCCGGCTGGTGAACAGCCGTTTCCTCGACGGCTTCACCGCCGAGGACGCCATCCGCGAAGTGATCGCCCGCGCCGAAGCGGAAGGCTGGGGCGAGGGCACGACGGTCTGGCGGCTTCGCGACTGGGGCGTGTCGAGGCAGCGTTACTGGGGGACCCCGATCCCGATCGTCCATTGCGGGGCGTGCGGCCCCGTCGCCGTTCCGCGCGACCGGCTTCCGGTGGTGCTGCCCGAGGATATCGACTTCGAGACCCCGGGCAATCCGCTCGACCGCCATCCCACCTGGAGCAAGGTCGATTGCCCGGACTGCGGCGCACCGGCCCGGCGCGAGACCGACACGCTCGACACTTTCGTCGATTCCTCCTGGTATTTCATCCGCTTCGCCAGCCAGCCCGCCGACGCGCCCTTCGACAGAGCGGAAGCCGAGCGCTGGCTTCCCGTCGATCAATATATCGGCGGGGTCGAGCATGCGATCCTCCACCTGCTCTACGCCCGCTTCTGGACCCGTGCGCTTCGGCACATCGGCAAGCTCGACGTCGACGAGCCGTTCAAGGGGCTCTTCACCCAGGGCATGGTGACTCACGAGACCTACCGCTCGCCCGATGGCCGCTGGCTCAATCCCGATGAGGTCGAGAAAAGGGACGGTCGGCTCGTCGTCCTCGCAACCGGCGAGAGCGTCGAGACCGGCCGGATCGAGAAGATGTCGAAGGCCAAGAAGAACGTCATCGATCCCACCCCGATCGTCGACCAATACGGCGCCGACGCGGTCCGCTGGTTCATGCTTTCCGACAGCCCGCCCGAGCGCGATCTCGAATGGAGCGAGGCGGGGATCCAGGGCAGCTGGCGCTTCGTCCAGAGGATCTGGCGTCTTGCCGCCGACGAGGCGGGACGGGGATCCTCGACCTGGCTCGGCGCCGGCGACGACGTGGCGCTGGACCGCAAGGTCCACCGAACCATCGCCGCGGTCGGCGCCAATATCGAGGCGCTGGCCTTCAACAAGGCGGTGGCCAACCTCTACGAGCTGACCAACAGTCTGGAAAAGGCGCCGGCCTCGCCGTCGCGCAGCCGGGCGGTCGAGATCCTGATCCGTCTCGCCGCGCCGATGGTTCCGCATCTGGCCGAGGAAGCCTGGTCGGCGATGGGACAGGAAGGGCTGATCGCCCATGCCGAATGGCCCACCGCCGATCCGGCCCTTCTGGTCGAGGAGGAAGTGACGATCGCCGTCCAGGTCAACGGCAAGCTGCGCGACACGCTCACCGCGCCCAAGGGTACGGACAAGGAGACGCTGGAGAAAATGGCGCTGGCTTCGGAAAAAGTGCTCCGGATCCTGGAGGGAAAGCCGCCCCGCAAGGTTATCGTCGTTCCGGACCGGCTGGTGAATATCGTCGCATGAATGGCTCGGTCCCCATCCCCGTTCGCCCTGAGCCTGTCGAAGCGCTTTCCTTGCCCTCGCTTTGGCTGGAGGGAAGGAGAAGGCTTCGACAGGCTCAGCCCGAACGGTTCGGGGGGAGCGTTGCGCTGATTGCGGCCAGCCTGGCGCTCGCCGGCTGCGGCCTTCAGCCGCTCTACAGCGGGGGCGGCTCGGGCCCGGTCGCGACGGCCCTGCGCTCCGTGACCGTCGCCCCGATCGAAGGACGTGCCGGCTGGCTGGTCCGGACCGCGCTCGAGGATCGGCTCGGTGCGCCGCGGGAGGGCGCCGTCACCTACCGGCTCGAGGTGCTGCTCGACGACGACATTACCGGCTTCGGAATCCGCTCCGACGACGCCGTGACCCGCGAGCGGCGGACGCTTCGAGCCCGTTACCGGCTCGTCGACGCGGTCAAAGGCACGGTCCTGCTCGACGCCACCGCCGGCTCCGATGCGGGCATCGACGTGGTCGGTTCCGAATATGCGACGGTCGCTGCCGAGCAGACCGCGCTCGAGCGGCTTTCGAAGGAGGTCGCCGATCAGATCGTCACCCGGATCGCCCTCTATGCCCGGCGGAGCGGCGACGCCCCGTGAAAGCGAAACGCGCCGAGATGGAGCGGGCGCTGAGGAGCCCCTCGGCCTATCGCTTCTTCCTTTGCTACGGCCCCGACGATTCGGGCTCGCATAGCCTGGTCAAGGTCGCCGCGTCCGGCGCCGGGGCCGAGGCGGAGCGGGTGGAGCTGACCGGGTCGGAGCTCAAGGCCGATCCGGCCCGGCTCGCCGACGAGGCGGCCTCCATCTCCCTGTTCGGCGGCGCCCGCTACATCGTCGTTCAGCCGGCCGGCGACGAGTGTCTGGCGGCCGTGGAAGCTCTGCTCCAGGCGCCGGCGGCGGGCAATCCGGTCCTTCTGATCGCCGGCGCCCTCAAGCCGGCCTCGAAGCTCCTCAAGCTCGCCTTGGCCGAGCCGGCCGCGCTGGCGCTGGCGAGCTACGCGCCGGAGGGACAGGAAGCCGAGCGGCTGGTTTCGGACATGGCGAGGGCCGAGGGCCTGAGCGTCCGGTCCGACGTCGCCCGCCGCCTCGCCGACGCCTGCGCCGGCAACCGCGCCATATTGGCGCTCGAGCTTCAGAAGCTGGCCTTGTATCTGGATTCCGACCCCGAAAGGCCGAAGCCGCTCGACCATGAGGCCCTCGACGCCGTCGGAGCGGCGGCCGAGGAGGGCGATCTCAGCCGTCTCGTCGACAGCGTCGGCAACGGCAATGCCGCGACGCTTCAGTCGGAGCTGATCCGGCTCTCCAGCGAAGGCATCGAGGGCATCCCTTTGATCCGGGCGGTGCTCCGCCGGATGAGCCTGCTGTCCCGGTTGCGCGCCCAGGTCGAGCTCGGCAAAAGTCCCGACGCCGTCATGGCGTCACAAGGTAAGTCACTGTTCTGGAAGGAAAAAGACTCGATAGGCCGGCAATTGTCCCGGTGGCGATCGGACGCTCTGGCGCGGAGCGTCAGCCGGCTGCTGGAAGCGGAAAGGCAAGTGAAGGCGTCCGGCGGGCTTGGGCCCCGGGCGGTCGACGAGGAGCTGTTCGCCATCTGCCGCCAGGCGGCGCGACTGCGGTAAAGCGACGTCCGAAATCGTGGTGGAATCGCCAATAATCGAGAATAATCGCCAGTGAACGCCACGAAGTAGAGGTTCAGATCTTCTCGCCGCTGAGCCGCTGGCAGATCATGTCGAGCTGGTCGAGCGTCGAGTAATTGAGGGCGACGACGCCGCCGTCCGGCTTGTGCGTGATCTTCACCTTGAGCCCGAGCATGTCGCCGAGCTGGCGCTCGAGCGCCTCGATGTCGGCGCCGGCGCCCTTGATCTCGAGCCGGCCCTGGCGCTCGCGGCCGGGCTTGCCGAAGCGGGCGAGCTTCTCGACCTGGCGCACCGACAGGCCCTGCTCGACCGCCTCGCGGGCCAGGCCTTCCGGATCTCTCGCGCCGAGCAGGGCCCGGGCGTGGCCCATGCTGAGCTGCCCGCCCTCGACCAAATGCCTCACCCTTTCGGGAAGATCGAGCAATCTCATCAGATTGGAGATATGGCTCCGGCTCTTGCTGACGAGCTTGCCGAGCGCCTCCTGGGTGTGGCCATATTCGTTGATCAGCCGCCTGTAGCCTTCCGCTTCCTCGAGCGCGTTGAGGTCGCGGCGCTGGATATTCTCGAGCAGGGCCACCTCGAGAGTCTCGGCGTCGTCGAAATCGCGGACGATGACCGGGATTTCGTGAAGCCGGGCGCGCTGCGCCGCGCGCCAGCGCCGCTCGCCGGCGACGATCTGGTAGCGATGGCCGTGCGGCCTGACGACGATCGGCTGGATGAGGCCGCGCTGCTCGATCGAGGCGGCGAGCTCGTCGAGCGCTTCCTCGTCGAAATGACGGCGCGGCTGATCGAGATGCGGCTCGATCGAGGAGACCGGCATCATCTGGATGCCGCCCCGGGCCGGCGCCGTTCCGCCGGAGACGGGCGCCTCCTGAGCGACCTCGCCGAGCAGCGAGGAGAGGCCCCGGCCCAGGCCGGAGGGACGCTTGCGGGCGGGGGTCTCCTCGCTCATGCCGCCGCCGCCGCCTTGGGCAGCCGGCCGATCAGCTCCCGGGCCAAAGCGATATAGGCTTCGGAGCCCGGGCAGCGATGGTCGTAGATGAGGGCGGGAATGCCGTGGCTCGGCGCTTCGGAGAGGCGCACGTTGCGCGGGATCACCGTCTCGAACACCACCTTGCCCAGGCAGGCGCGGACGTCGTCGGCGACTTGGGAGGAGAGGTTGTTGCGGCGGTCGAACATGGTCAGGGCGACTCCGAGGATCGAAAGCTCGGGATTGAAGCGGGCCCGAATCCGCTCGATCGTCTGCAGGAGCTGGCTAAGGCCTTCCAACGCAAAGAATTCCGTCTGGAGCGGAACCAGGATCGACTGGGCCGCGACCAGCGCGTTGATGGTCAGAAGCCCGAGGCTGGGCGGGCAGTCGATCAGGCAGACGTCCCACCGGCTCGCGGCGGCGTCGAGCGCGTTGTCGAGCCGGTGGGTGCGCTCCTCCAGCGCCACCAGCTCGATCTCGGCGCCGGACAGGTCGACCGTTGCCGGGACCAGGTCGAGCCGAGGCACCTTGGTCGGAACCACCGCCTCCTCGAGGCTGGCGCCCCCGGTCAGCACGTCGTAGCTCGAGCGGTCGCGAAGCGCGTGGCCGATGCCGAGCCCGGTCGAGGCGTTGCCCTGGGGATCGAGATCGATGAGCAGGACCCGCCAGCCGGTGGCGGCGAGCGCGGTGGCGAGGTTGATCGCCGTCGTCGTCTTGCCGACCCCGCCTTTCTGGTTGGCAACCGCGATCCGGATCAACGTCTTCCCCTCGGCTTGTGGCGAACCCGGCTCGCGACGACGATCTGCGCTTCGGCGTCGGTGAGGCTCGGTTCGAGACGGAAGTCACCCTGCCACGAAGATCGCGCCGCTTCCAGTTCGGACTTGGCGTTACGGCCCTTCGGAAGGATCCAGATTGTGTCAGACGTGGAAAATCTCGTCGCCAGCTCCAGGAGCTTCGGAAGCGGCGCGAAGGCACGGGCGCTGATCACATCGAACGGCCTGGCCGCAAGCGCCTCCAGCCTGCCGCCATGAACTTCGACCTTATCCGCAATGCCGAGCACCGATGCTGCGGTGCGAAGAAACTCGGCGCGCAAGCGGCGGGACTCGACGAGGGCTACATGGCTATCGTGGAACAGAGGCACCAAAAGCCCGGGAAAACCGGCTCCCGTTCCCAAATCCAGCCACGAGCGCGCGTGGGCGGGTGCGAAGCGAACCAGCTGGGCCGAATCGAGGATATGGCGCTCCCACACCGAGTCGAGAGAGGCTTTGGAGACGAGATTCTGGCGCGCGTTCTCGCTGCGAAGCAAGCCGACGAAGGCCTCGAGACGCTCCAATGTTTCACGTGGAACATCCAGTTGCCGCCGAGCTTCGGTTTCGTCCATCAGGCCGCGCTACGCCTCGAATGAACCAGGATCGCGGCGAGGGCGGCTGGAGTAATACCTCGGATTCGCTGCGCTGCACCAAGAGTGGACGGTCGCGCAGCATTCAGGCGCTCGATCATTTCCAGTGAAAGGCCCGCAACCCCGGCATAATCCACGTCGGCGGGAATCCGGACATTTTCGTCGCTTCGAAGACGGGCCACTTCGGCCTGCTGCCGCTCCACATAAGGCGCGTAGCGATGATCCTCGACCGCCTCCTCGACGAGGCGCGGGGGGAAATCGCACAGGGCGGGGACCAGGTCGAGCAGGCTCGAAGCCTCCAATTGCGGGAAGCGCAGCCATTCCGAGAGCGGCCGGCGGCGCCCGTCGTCGCCGACGGCGATTCCCGCCTTCCTGAGCTCGATAGCGGTCATTTCCACGCGTAGATGCCGTTCGATGGCGGTGCGGCGAATCTGGCGAGCCTCGAAATGCGCTCGGCGCCCGGGGCCGACGCAGCCCGCCTCGATGGCGTCGGGAGTCAGCCGAGCCTCGGCATTGTCGGCCCGGAGCCGAAGCCGGAATTCCGCGCGCGCGGTAAGCATCCGATAGGGTTCCGTAACGCCCTGGAGGCACAGGTCGTCGACCATCACGCCGATGTAGCTCTCGCTTCGGCCGAAGCGGATCGGTGCCCGTCCCGCGGCCCAGGCGGCGGCATTGGCTCCGGCGACAAGGCCCTGTGCAGCGGCCTCCTCATAGCCGGTCGTCCCATTGATCTGGCCGGCCAGATAAAGGCCTTCCACGTCGCGTACAGCCAAAGTCGGCTCCAATATCCTCGGATCGACATGGTCATATTCGACGGCGTATCCCGGCTGAAGGATTTCCGCCCGCTCAAGCCCGGTCATCGACCTGACCATTGCCAGCTGCACGTCCTCGGGGAGCGAGGTCGAGATTCCGTTCGGATAGACCGCGATATCGTCGAGACCCTCGGGCTCCAGAAAGACCTGATGGCCGTCTCGGTCGGCGAAACGATGAACCTTGTCCTCGATCGACGGGCAATAGCGCGGCCCGATCCCGTCGATGTCGCCCGCGAAAAGCGGCGAGCGCTCCAGATTGGAGCGGATGATATCGTGAGTCGCCGGATTGGTTCGGGTGATCGCGCAGAAGAGCTGCGGGGCGGGGCGGCCTCCCTTCGTCATGGGCGACAGGGTCCAGCCCGCGACGTCCGATTCCTGCCGCTCAAGCCCGGCCCAATCGATGGTGCGGCCGTCGAGCCTGGGCGGAGTCCCGGTCTTGAGGCGGGCCAAAGGCAGGCCAAGCGCTCGAAGCTGAAGAGCCAGCGCCGTCGCGGCGCGCTCGCCGATCCGGCCGCCGGCCCGGCTGGTCCGGCCGAAATGCAGCTTGGCGCCGAGGAAAGTGCCCGTCGCCAGGATGACGGCCTTGCCGTCGAGCGCTCCCCCGTCGGCGAGATCCACGCCGGTCACCCGCCGGCCGTCCAGGCGAAGCGCGGCGGCCTCCCCCTCGACGATCTCGAGCCCGTGCTGAGCCTCGAGCAGACGGTGGATAGCGGCTTTATAAAGTCGACGGTCGGCTTGAACGCGAGGCCCGCGCACCGCCGCGCCCTTGCTGGCGTTGAGCATCCGATAGTGGATTCCGGCCTCGTCCGTCGCCCGGGCGATCAGCCCGTCCCAGGCGTCCACTTCGCGCACCAGATGCCCCTTGCCGAGGCCGCCGATCGCCGGGTTGCACGACATGGCGCCGATCTGCGCGCGCGCGAAGCTGACCAGAGCGACGCGCGCACCCATCCGGGCCGCGGCTGCGGCCGCCTCGCAGCCGGCATGTCCGCCGCCGACGACGAGGATATCGAAATGCCGGTTCATCGAGCAGGCTCTACATGTTCCACGTGGAACATTGAATAGGGGTCGCATCGCGTTGCGTCGTCCCAGCGAGGGCTGGGACCCCAGCGGGTGAAATCGCCGGCCATTCACCCCCTGAAGCCCCAAGCCTGCGCTGGTGGGCGACCCGCTCGCTCGCCGTATTTCCGGCTCGTTCCTTTCTGCTACTTGCCGATGCAGAAGCGGCCGAACAGCATGTCGAGCATGTCCTCCACGCCGGCGCGGCCGGTGACCCGGTCGAGCTCCGTGCGTGCCTGGCGGACCGCCTCGGCCGCGATCAGCATGTCGTCGGACCCGGCGTGGCGCAGATGCCGCGCTGCACCAAAGATCGCTTCCCGCTGCCGCGCGTTGACGGCGAGGTCGGACGGCCCCGGGAGGAGGGCGCGGGCGCGTTCCATGATGAGCTCGACCAGATTGCGCACGCCTTCGCCGGTGAGCGCCGAGACCCGGACGTCGAAATCGCGGCGTAGCGAAGGGAGGTCGCATTTGGAGTGGACGAAGATCGACCGATCCGGCTCGGGCGCCTCCGCCGGTTCGCCGAGCCAAAGGACCAGATCGGCGGAAGCGAGGCTCGCTCGCCCCCGTTCTACTCCCAAAGCCTCGACCTGGTCCGGACTTTCGCGAAGTCCGGCGGTATCGATGAGCAGATAGGGCAGGCCCTCGATCGCGATCGGCACCTCGATGACATCGCGCGTGGTGCCGGGGACGGCGGAGGTAATTGCCGCCTCCCTTTCCACTAGGACGTTGAGAAGGCTAGACTTTCCGGCATTCGGCGGCCCTGCGATGACCAGCCTTACGCCGTCCTTGAGCCGCTCGGCGGGCGGAGCCGCGAGCAATTCGTCCATCTCGCCGGCAAGCGCCTCCACGGCCCCGGGCCAGCCCGGCGGCCAGGCCTCGCCGACCTCGCCTTCGTCGGAGAAATCGAGCGTCGCCTCGAGCGCCGCCGCCAGCGCCAGCAACCGCTGACGCCATGCCTCCACTTTCCGGCTCAACGCGCCGCCCGCCATCGCGAGCGCGGCGCGGCGCTGCGCCTCGGTCTCGGCGCTCAGCAGGTCGGCGAGCCCCTCGGCCTCGGCAAGATCGATTCGGCCGTTCTCGAAGGCGCGGCGGGTGAACTCGCCGGGCTCCGCGGCGCGAAGGCCCTCCTGCCCCGCCAGGGCCTCGAGGACGGCCGCCACCACCGCCCGGCCGCCGTGGAGGTGAAGCTCGGCCACATCCTCGCCGGTGGCGCTGTTGGGCCCCAGGAAGCGAAGGACGAGGGCGCGGTCGAGGCGCTCCCCCCGCCAGTCCAGGTTCGCGAGCGTTGCGACCCGGGGCGGCGGAAGCCTGCCGGCCAGCGCCTTGAGGGCCGAGCTCGAGCTCGGGCCGCTGATCCGCACCACCGCCAGGGCTGCGGGCGGGCTTCCTGAGGACAGGGCGAAGATCGTGTCGGTCACTTCATTGCCACTTTCCGCGTCATCCCGGCGCAAGCCGGGACCTCAGGTCGAGAAGTCTCGGCGGGTCTCCCCGAGGCCCCGGCTTGCGCCGGGATGACGAGCCTAACCCTTCGTCCCGCCCATTCCTTCCATCATCGATCGCCACATCGCCATGCCGGCTTCGTTCATCGGGCCCCAGGCCTTCATCATCTCGGCGGCCGATTCGGCACTGAGCCCCTCGCCCGCCGCCTTGGTCATTCGCTGGACATAGGCCTCGTGGACCGGAGTCAGGTCCGGCAGGCCGAGGAAGCGGCGCGCCTCCTCCGGGGTGCAGTCGACGTCGACGCTGATCTTCATGGCCGGTCCTTCCGAAATGTGCGCCGCTATGTGTATAGAAGCGCCGCCCGAGACAAGTATGAGCCGACATGGGAGGAGCCGACATGGGGACGATCCGGATCGATACGCTCGAAGGGGAAAGCGCCTTCGACGCTTACGCCGCGGGGCCCGAGGGGACGCCCCGAGCGGCGATCATCGTCATCCAGGAGATATTCGGAATCAACGAGGGCATCCGCCGCAAATGCGACCATTGGGCCGGGCTGGGCTATCTCGCCCTCGCGCCGGACCTGTTCTGGAGGCTCGAGCCGGGAATCGAGCTCGATCCCGACGTGCCGGAGGAGTTTCAACGCGCGCTCGATCTGATGAACCGGTTCGACCAGAATCAGGGCGTCGCCGACATCGAGGCGACGATCCGCGCCGCCCGGGCGCGGCTCGGCGACGGCGGCAAGGTCGGAGTCGTCGGCTACTGCCTGGGCGGACGCCTCGCCTACATGGCGGCGGCGCGCACCGATTCGGATGCGAGCGTGGGCTATTATGCCGTCGGCCTGCCCGATATCCTCCACGAAAAGCATGCCATCGCCCGGCCGCTGATGCTCCACATCGCCGGCGCCGACCATTTCGTCGACGCGGCGGCGCAGGCCGCGATTCACGAGGGGCTGGGCGACCATCCCCGGGTCACCCTTCACGATTATCCGGGCGAGGATCACGGCTTCGCCGCCGAGATGGGAAAGCGGCGGAGCGAGGAAGCGGCCCGGCTGGCCGACGGGCGGACGGAGGAATTCTTCGCGGAGCATCTGGGATAAAGCGGCGAGAGCCGTCAGGCGCCGCGGACGAAGCAGAAAGGGGGATGCCGGATCAAGTCCGGCATGACGGACTCGGTAGGCGGCGACCCGCCTCCTGATATACAGCGCCCCAATGACCGACCCTTATGCCTTCATCCTTCGCCGGACCGGCGGCCCCGAAGTGCTCGAGGCCGAGCCGATCGACCTGCCTCGGCCCGGCCCGGGGGAGGTGCGTGTCCGGAACGAGGCGGTCGGGCTGAACTTCATCGACACCTATCACCGCTCCGGCCTCTACGAACTGCCTCTGCCGTCCGGGTTGGGCGGCGAAGGGGCGGGCGTGGTCGAGGCCGCCGGCGAGGGCGTAGACGGCTTTCGCGAGGGCGACCGGGTCGGCTATTTCACCGGCCCGCTCGGCGCCTATTCCACCCATCGGACGATCGCCGCCGACCGGCTGGTCGAGCTGCCCGCTTCGATAAGCGCCGAGGACGCCGCCGCGGCGATGCTCAAGGGCTGCACCGCCGAATATCTGATCGAGCGCTGCGCTCGGGTGGAAGCGGGGCAGACCGTGCTGGTCCATGCCGCGGCCGGGGGCATGGGCTCGATCCTCGTCCAATGGCTCAAGGCCATTGGAGCGAAGGTCATCGCCCATTCCGGCGACGCCCGCAAGGCGGCGCTGGCGACCGAGCTGGGCGCCGATTTCGCTCTGTGCTGCCCGATGGATTCGCTCGCCGCCGAAGTTCGGGCGCTGACCGGCGGAAGGGGCGTTCCGGTCGTCCTCGACGGCGTCGGCGAGGCGAGCTGGAAGGCGTCGCTCGGCTCGGTCGAGCGCCGAGGCCTGCTCGTCACCTATGGCAACGCCTCCGGGCCGGTGCCGCCCTTCACCGCGCTCGACCTGCTCGGCGCCGGCTCGATCTTCGTCACCCGGCCGACCCTGGCCGATTATTGCAGGAGTTCGGATGAAAGGGCGGCTTCGGCGGCGCGACTGTTCGAAATGGTGGACAAGGGTTCGGTCGCGATTCGAATCGGGGCGACCTTCCCGTTGCGCGAGGCCGCCGAAGCGCATCGGGCGATCGAGGCGCGAAGCACGACGGGATCGACCGTTCTCATACCCTGAACCGTCTATTGATTCATCGAGGCGAAGAAATCCTCGTTCGACTTGGCGTCCTTCATCTTGTCGAGGAGGAACTGCATCGCGTCGACCGTGCCCATCTGCATGAGGATCCGGCGAAGCACCCACATCTTGGAGAGGGTCGCCTGGTCGACGAGCAGCTCCTCCTTGCGGGTGCCGGACTTGCCGACGTCGAGCGAGGGGAAGATGCGCTTGTCGCTGACCTTGCGGTCGAGAACGATCTCCGAGTTGCCGGTACCCTTGAACTCCTCGAAGATGACCTCGTCCATCTTGGAGCCGGTATCGATGAGAGCGGTCGCGATGATCGAGAGCGAGCCGCCTTCCTCGATGTTTCGGGCGGCGCCGAAGAAACGCTTGGGCCGCTGCAAAGCGTTGGCGTCGACGCCGCCGGTCAGCACCTTGCCGGACGACGGCACCACGGTGTTGTAGGCGCGTCCCAGCCTCGTGATGGAATCGAGGAGGATGACGACGTCCTTCTTGTGCTCGACCAGGCGCTTGGCCTTCTCGATCACCATCTCGGCGACCTGGACGTGGCGGCTGGCCGGCTCGTCGAAGGTGGACGAGATGACCTCGCCCTTCACCGAGCGCTGCATGTCGGTCACCTCCTCGGGCCGTTCGTCGATGAGCAGGACGATGAGGAAGACCTCGGGATGGTTGTCGGTGATCGCCCGGGCGATGTTCTGGAGGAGAACGGTCTTGCCGGTCCTCGGCGGGGCGACGATCAGGGCGCGCTGGCCCTTGCCCTGCGGCGAGATGATGTCGATCACCCGCGCCGACTTGTCCTTCACCGTCGGGTCGGCGCTGTCGAGGGTAAGCTTCTCGTCCGGATAAAGCGGCGTGAGATTGTCGAAATTGACCCGGTGGCGGACGGCGTCGGGATCGTCGAAATTGACCTGGGTGAGCCGGACGAGCGCGAAATAGCGCTCGCCGTCCTTGGGTCCGCGAATCTCGCCCTCGACCGTGTCGCCGGTCCTGAGGCCGAATTTGCGGACCTGGTTGGGCGAGATGTAGATGTCGTCCGGGCCGGCGAGATAATTGGCTTCCGGCGAGCGAAGGAAGCCGAATCCGTCCGGAAGCACCTCGATCGTGCCCTGGCCCATGATCTCCTCGCCATTCTCGGCCTGGACCTTGAGGATCGAGAACATCAGCTCCTGCTTGCGCAGGGTCGACGCGCCCTCGATTCCAAGCTCTTCGGCCATGGCGACGAGGTCGGCGGGGGATTTTTGCTTCAGGTCTTTGAGATGCATGGAGAAGATACTCGGAAATTGGGATTTGGGTCGGCGCGCCGTGCGGAGAAATGAATTTTCGGCGGCTGAAATGCCCGCGCGGATGGCAGGCGAACGACTTGGTCGGCGTTAGGCTCCGCGATTTTTCAAGTCAACCGGGAAGACCCGTCACATGAGACCGTCATCCCAGCGGAGGCTGGGATCCCAGCGGGTGAAGTGCGCCGCCGCTTTTCACCCGCTGGGGCGCCAGCCTTCGCTGGGGCGACGGGATTGTCAAAACGGCCTCACGATCACCAGGACGACGATCAGCACCACCGCGATTCCAGGCACCTCGTTCATCATCCTGAGCCCCTTGCCGCTCAGCGGCCGTTCGCCGCGGGCGAGCTTGCGGCCGTAGCCGACCATCCAGCCGTGATAGGCGGAGAGGGCGACGACGAGGACGAGCTTGGCCTGGAACCAGCCCATCGTCCAGGCCTGGGTCGTCCAGGCCAGCGACAGTCCGAAGATCCACACCAGGATCATCGCCGGAGTGATGATGATCCGCCTCAATTTGCGCTCGCGCTCGATCCACCGCGCCTCCTCGGCCGAGCCCGGAGCCGCTTCCTGGTGGTAGACGTAGAAGCGCGGAAGCATGAACAGGCCCGCGATCCAGAAGATCACGAAGATGACGTGGCCGGCCTTGAGCCAGGCGTAGGTCAAGCTGAGGGCCGTCGCGAGGGCATCGGTCACGCGCGCACCAGCTCGATGAGCTTTTCGACGTGGCTGATCGGCGTGTCCGGCAAGATGCCATGCCCCAGGTTGAAGATATGCGGTCGCCCCGCCAGGCTAGATAGGATGCGCGCCACCGCGGTTTCAAGCGCCTCGCCGCCGGCGATCAGGGCCAGCGGGTCAAGATTGCCCTGGACGGGCATGTCCGGCGGGAGGATGGAATCGGCCCAGACGGGGTCGACCGTCTCGTCGAGCCCGATCGCGTCGACCCCGGTCTCGAGGGCATAAGCGGCGAGCTTGCCTCCGGCACCCTTGGGAAAGCCGATGACGGGCGTCTCGGGATGCCTGGCCTTGAAGGCGGCGACGAGCGACGCGGTCGGTGCGATCACCCAGCGCTCGAATTGCGCCGGCGACAGGCTCCCGGCCCAGCTGTCGAACAATTGCACGGCCTCGACACCGCATTCGACCTGACGGGACAGATAGTCGACGGTGAGCCCTGAAATGGCGTCCACGATCGCCTGGAAGGCCCCGGGATCGCCGTAAGCCAGCCTTCGCGCCTCGCCTTGGTCCTTGCTGCCCTGGCCGGCCACCATATAGGTGGCGACCGTCCACGGGCTTCCCGCAAAACCGAGAAAAGTCGTGGCTTCCGGGAGACACTTCGCAACTTTCTCCACAGTCCGGTAGACAGGCTCCAGACGCTGCTTCGCCGAGTCGAGCCGAGCGAGCGACGAGTCGACCAGCGGCGGCGAGAGGCGCGGACCCTCGCCCGCTTCGAAGCGAAGATCCTGGCCCAGGGCGAAGGGCACCATGAGGATGTCGGAGAACAGGATCGCGCCGTCGAAGCCGAAGCGGCGGATCGGCTGGAGGGTCACCTCGGCCGCGGCGTCCGGATCCTGGACGAGGTCGAGGAAGCCGCCCTTTTCCGCCCTCAGCGCCCGGTATTCGGGCAGGTAGCGTCCGGCCTGGCGCATCATCCAAAATGGAGTTTTCTCGGCTTTACGGCCTCTTAGCACGCTGAGCAGGGGCTTGTCGGCGACGGCCATGACGGGAGGGTGCTCCGCTCTACTCTCTATAAGAATCTTATATAAAGAGAGTTTGTTGTAGGTTGTAGGAAGGCGCGTCGCGGGGTTTATTGGCTTCGCCCGATTTTGCAAACAGGTTGACTCTCAGGGCATGGCGGAAGCCTGCGGATTCGCGCCCTCCATCCCCGCTTTCCACAGCCTGCCGGTAACGAGTTGTTAACCTTTGCGACTCTGTGGACGGAAAAGCGGATTGCGGGGGCAAAGCCCGCGCTTGCAACGCTCCCGAGGCTTAAGCTAGCGATTCCCACATGCTTATCCACAGCCGCCTTTTGGGAAAGATCGGCGTCGCCCCAGCGAAGGCCGGGGCCCCAGGGGGTGAAGAGCGCCGGCGTCCTTCACCCGCCGGGATCCCAGCCTTCGCTGGGATGACGGTCCTGGCAACGACGCCTCGGCGGAAGGCGACCTGATGGCCGATCCGCTTCACCTTCATCTCCTCTCGGATTCGACCGGAGAGACCCTGGAGGTGATCGCCAAGGCCTGCCTCGCTCAGTTCGACGGGGTCGAGATACTCCGCCACCCCTGGCCGATGGTGCGCTCCGAAGGCCATCTCGACCGGGTGCTCGACGACGTCGAACGGCGGCCGGGGCTGGTCCTCTATACCCTCGTGAACAGCACCATCCGGCGCGAGCTCGAAAAGCAGACCCGGCGCCGCAAGATCCACGCCGTATCGGTCCTCGACCCGGTCGTTCATGCGCTCTCCGCCGTGCTCGGCCAGGAGGCCAAGGGCCGGCCGGGCCGCCAGCACGCGCTCGACGCCGCCTATTTCGCCAGGGTCGACGCGATCCAGTTCACCATCGCCCATGACGACGGCATCGGCTCGGACAATTGGGAGGAGGCGGACATCCTTCTCGCCGGGGTCTCGCGCACGTCCAAGACCCCGACGTCCATCTATCTCGCCAATCGCGGCTACAAGGTCGCCAATATCCCGCTCGTGCCCGAGGCGCCGCCGCCGCCCTCGCTCTTCTCGCTCGACCATCCCCTGATCGTCGGACTGACCACCAATCCCGATCGCCTCGTCCAGATCCGCCGCAACCGGCTGCTCGCGCTCAACCAGGCGCCCGAGACCGACTATGTCGACATCGAGGCGGTCAATGCCGAGCTGGCCTTCGCCCGCCGCCTCTTCGCCGACAACGACTGGCCGGTGATCGACGTCACCCGCCGCTCGATCGAGGAAACGGCCTTCGCCATCGTGAGATTGTGCAACGAACGGATGGACGCGGCCGCTGCGACCGGAATCGACGGCGCATGAAGCTGTTGCTCGCCTCGAAGAGCGCCGCGAGGCGGCAAATGCTGGAAGCGGCGGGCGTCGAGTTCCAGACGGTCGAAGCCGAGCTCGACGAGGAAGCGGCCAAGGCCGGGCTGTGGGGCGCGGGCTTCGACGCGCGCGGAGTCGCCGAGGAGCTTGCCCAGCTCAAGGCCCTCTCGGTGCAGGCCGGCGAAGGCGACCTGGTTCTCGGATCGGACCAGACCCTGGAGAGGGGCGACGGCACCCTGCTCGGCAAGCCGGCCTCGCGCGACGAAGCCCGGGGCCAGCTGCTCTCCCTCGGCGGCGCCACCCACCGTCTCCATTCCGCGGCGGTGGTGGCGGAGGACGGGGAAGCGATCTGGTGGCAGTGCGAGACCGCGACCCTCACCATGCGGCCGCTCGGCGACGCGTTCCTCGAAGACTATCTCGACCGCGAATATGAGCACATCCGCTGGAGCGTCGGCGGCTACCGGATCGAGGGGCTCGGCGCGCAATTGTTCGAGCGGATCGAGGGCAGCCATTTCGCCATTCTCGGAATGCCGCTCCTCCCCTTGCTCGGCTACCTGCGCGAGCGCGGGCTGCTGAAGTCGTGACGCCGCCTTCGTCATCCCCGCGAAAGCGGGGATCCAGTCGGGCGGCGGCGCGGCGCGGACTCAGTCTCGATTCCCGCTTTCGCGGGAATGAAGAGGGGCTCTGATGGGCGTCCCCTACGCCGAGGTGATCGGTGACCCGATCGCCCATTCCAAATCGCCGCTGATCCATAAATTCTGGCTTGGAAGATTAGGGCTGGAAGGCGATTACCGGGCGACCCGAGTGGCGCCGCAGGACATCGCATCCTATCTTTCCAATCGGCGGGCCGACCCGGACTGGCGGGGCTGCAGCGTCACCATGCCGTTGAAGCGTCTGGTCGAGCCGCATCTGGATCATCTCGACCCAAGTTCCGAATGGGCGGGTTCGACGAATTGCATATTTTGGGACGATCCGCAGACACTGGCCGGCTGCAACACCGATTCGAGCGGGGTGGGAACGGCGCTCATCGAGGCGAACCTGCGGTTCAAGGCCGCGGCCGTGATCGGCTCGGGCGCCGCTGCCCAGTGCGCGCTCTGGACCCTGAGGGAAGAAGAGATCGCGCACGTCCGCTTCGTCGCCCGAAACGCGCAGGAGGCGGCCCGCCTGCTGAGCTTCATGAACCTGCCGGGCGAAATCTATTCGGTGGAGGAAGCAGCAGAGGCGTTTTCGGGCGCATCGGCGATCATCAACGCCTCACCACTCGGGATGAACGGCTTCGCTAAGATGCCGGTTGAGATCCTGGCAGGGGTTCGCCACAGCAGGATCGACTCCACGGTGTTCGACATGGTCTACGATCCCGTCGTCACCGAGCTGCTGGTCGAAGCCGCGCGCATGGGCAGAAAGGTCGCCGACGGCCTCGACATGCTGGTGGCCCAGGCGCGCGATTCCTTTCATCATTTCTACCGCGGCGACCATGCGGGGATCGATTTCGCATGGGATGGCGAACTTCGAGAGCTTCTCACCCGATGATCGTCCTCGGCCTCACCGGCTCGATCGGAATGGGCAAGTCTACGGTTGCGCGGATGTTCGCCGACGAGGGCATTCCGGTGTTCGATGCCGACGCGGCGGTGCACCGCCTGCAGGGGCCGCAAGGCGCGCTCGTGGACGAGATCGAAGCGCATTTTCCCGGCACTACCGGCCCGGGAGGCGTGAACCGCGGCGCTCTGGCGGAACGCGTGCTCGGCAAGCCGGAGGCGCTTCGCCGTCTCGAGGCGCTGATTCATCCGGCGGTGGGGCTGGAGCGGCAGGCGTTCCTGGCCGCTCATTCCGGCGCGCCGCTCGTCCTCCTCGACATCCCGCTCTTGTTCGAAGCCGGCGGATCCGGGCAGGTCGACAAGATCGTCGTCGTCTCGGCGCCGCCTGGTGTGCAGCGCAAGCGGGTTCTCGCCCGGCCCGGAATGAGCGAGGAGAAGTTCGGCCTTATCCTCGCCCGTCAGCTCTCCGACGAGGAGAAGCGCGCCCGCGCCGATTTCGTCATTCCGACGGGAGGGTCCCTGGAAGAGACGCGACGAGCCGTTCGCCGAATCCTCGCTTGCCTCGCCCCCCCGGCCGATTCATAGTCGAAGCCATGCGGGAAATCGTCTTCGACACGGAAACCACGGGCCTAAGCCCGCTGACCGGCGACCGGGTCGTCGAGATCGGCTGCGTCGAGCTCTGGAACCGGGTCGAGACCGGCCGAACCTTCCACGCTTATTTCAATCCGGAGCGGCCGATGCCGAGCGGCGCCGAAGCGGTGCACGGCCTCAGCGACTCCTTCCTCGCCGACAAGCCGCTTTTCCGCGACCTCGCCCGCGACCTGATCGAGTTCCTGGGCGAATGTCCGCTGGTCGCGCACAATGCCAGCTTCGATTTCGGATTTCTCAACCACGAGCTCAACAATTGCGGCCACGACATCGTCTGCCTGAGCCGGATGGTCTGCACCCTGCAGCTCGCCCGCTCGAGGCACCCCGGGGCCAAGCACAGCCTGGACGCGCTCTGCACCCGCTTCGGAGTCGATCGAAGCCTTCGAGTGAAGCACGGCGCCCTCATCGACGCCCAGCTTCTCGCCCAATGCTATGTCGAGCTGACCGGCGGCCGCCAGATCGGACTCACCCTCACCGACATCGCCGCCGAACGGATCGAAGAGGCTGAGGAGGCCCGGGCCGCCGGTTCCGACACAATCCTCGTCGAAGTTCGTCCGCCGCGCGCCCATGCGCCGTCGGAGGAAGAGCTCCAGGCGCATGCCACCTTCCTCGCGACGCTCGTCGACCCCATATGGCACCGGCTGGACGGTCGCCGTTGACGTCGAGCCGCTGCGGCGCCTAATCCCCGCGTCCCTTTGCTGGAGAAAGCCATGGATATCCGCGTCTCCGGTCATCAGCTCGACACCGGCGAAGCCCTGCGCGAGCGGGTGAGCACCCGGCTCACGGCGATCGCCGACAAATATGCCTCGCGTCTGGTCTCCGCCCAGGTGACCTTCGGCAAGGGGCCTCACGATCACGGCTTTACCTGCGAGATCGTGGCTTATGCTCCGCAGGGCGTGGTTCTGAAGGCTTCCGACCGGGCATCGGCGGCGCCGGCGGCCTTCGAAGCGGCGGTCGACAAGGTCGAGAAGCAGCTTCGCCGCCACACTCGCCGTCAGAAGGACCATCATCCGCACTCGGCCGCCGAACTGGCGGAGGCCGACGGGATGGCCTACCGACGAGACGATTCGGGGCCGCAAGGCGACTAAGCCGTTGGGCGGGGGGGAAGCCTGCCATTCTTTCAGTTTCAATGAGCGGCCGGGGGCGACCGCATCCGGTGAACCGATGAACGACATTACCGACATTCTCACGGTCGACCGAGTCGACGGCGGGATGAACGCTCCGAACAAGAAGGGCCTGTTCCAGCTGCTCGGCGCCGCCGCGGCGCGCCGCACCGGGCTCGATTCCAAGACCATCGCCGCCACTCTGGCCGATCGGGAGAAGATCGGCTCCACCGGCTTCGGCGGCGGAGTCGCCCTTCCCCACGGCCGGATCGAGGGCCTGCGGGGCGTGTTCGGCTATTTCGCCAGGCTGGCCGCGCCGATCGACTTCCAGTCGGTGGACAATCTTCCGGTCGACCTCGTCTTCCTGATCCTCTCGCCGCCGGACGCCGGCGCCGATCATCTCAAGGCGCTGGCCTCGGTCAGCCGGATCTTGCGCGACCGCAATACGGTTGCGAAGCTTCGCGGCGCCCGCTCCCGAGACGCCCTGTTCGCTTTGCTTTCCGGAGTCGAAAGCCGCAATGCCGCCTGAGGCGGACGCCGGCGCGGCGGCCCATTATCGGGCGCTCGAATCGCTTTATCGCCACGCGCCGGTCAACGGCCTGTTCGAATCGCGCCTCGAGATCGCCGAAAAGGGGTTCGCCCGGATCCGGTTCGAGGTGCGCGAGCAGCTCTTCCACGCCGCCGGCGCCGCCCATGGCACCCTCTATTTCAAGATGATGGACGATGCCGCCTTCTACGCCTGCAACAGCCTCGTCACCGACCGCTTCCTTCTGACCACCGCCTTCAACCTGCTCTTCACCCGCCCCCTGCGGGCCGGCCCGGTCGTCGCCGAGGGGCGCTGGGCGAGCGGCAGGCGCAGGGTACTTGTCGGCGAGGCCAGGCTGATCGATTCCGACGGCGCGCTCGCGGCCAGCGGCACCGGCACCTTCATGCGCTCCCATATCCCCTTGAGCGGCCTCCCCGGCTACGTCGCCGGCTGATGGGGCCGCGAATCGCCGCTTCGGTGCTGGCGGGCGCACTCATTCGCAAGGCCGAGGGCGAGGGCGGCTTCGGCGCGGTGCTTGCCAAAGGCGATCCGACGGCCGGCTCGATACTGGTCATCCTATTGGAAAAAGGCGTTAATCCTCGGCTGTTCGAACGTCTCCTGCAGCCGGACGGAAACTATGCGTGGCAGGAGAGCGGAAGCCAACGCATTGAAAATTCTAGCGAAGTTCCGGGGTTCATCGCACGGCTGAGGCGATTCGACCCGGATTCCTGGCTGATTGAACTGGATATCCCGTCTGCCGAACGGTTCGCCGCTGAAATGAACGCCCTCGATTGACTCTGCTGCACTGCACAACCTAGCCCGCGAATGTCTTCGAGAGCGGGGGCCGTGACACAACCCGAATGTTCGTCGGGAAGTGACGGCCACGCGAGACGGAAGGCGATCCGGGATGCGCCGTTATTTCCCATGCATCCGGCTTGGACCGCCCGCCGCACTGATTTGAGATTTAATGATCCGCTTTTTTCGCGCCGCGTCCATCGCGGCTGCCGCCTCCGTTTTCGTCTTCGGCGCCCCTTCTCTGGCTTGGGGGCTGACCGGGACCCCCTTTACCGCGGAAATTTTCGAGCAGCCGGGAATTGGCGCTCCGCCTCCCATGGCCTCCGCTCCGCCGGTGGCCGCGATCGCGCCGTCACCCCCGGTCGAAGCCGAAAAGCCGGCTCGCCGCACCTTGGCCGAGCTCGTCGCCGACCATTCCGGTACCCGGACCTCCGACGCGCAGCAGGAATGCCTCGCCGGAGCCGTCTATTTCGAGTCCAAGGGCGAGCCTCTCCACGGCCAGCTCAGCGTTGCCGAAGTGATCCTCAACCGCGCCCGCTCCGGCCGTTTCCCGGCCTCGGCCTGCGGAGTCGTCAAGCAGCGCGGCCAATTCTCCTTCATCCGCGGCGGCCGTTTCCCGGCCATCGCGCGCGGCTCGCTCGCCTGGAAGCGGGCGGTCGCCATCGCCCATATCGCCGTCCAGGACCTGGCCGACGGTCCGGCGCCGAAGGCGCTCTTCTTCCACGCCAAGCGGGTCTCGCCCCGCTGGAGGCTCACCCGGGTCGCGGCGGTGGGGAATCACATCTTCTACCGGTGAGCCTTTTCACCGTTCCCGATTCATTCTAACCCGGACGGATGTCCGCCCGTCCGAGTCTCCAGCCGGAGCTTTGCTTCGCCGACGCGCCGCTCGCCGCTCGGGATGTGGCGCGCGGCGTGACTCGGTTGTTCTTCAACCAGGATATGTTCGCCTTGTGCGAGGTGCCGCTGCCCAACGGCCGGCGCGCCGACATGATGGCGATCGATTCGTCGGGCCTGATCACGATCGTCGAGATCAAGGTGTCGCGCGCCGACCTGATGGGCGATTCCAAGTGGATCGAATATCTCGGCTATTGCGACCGCTATTTCTGGGCGGTGCCGGCCAAGTTCGATCTCGCGCCGTTCGAGGAGCCCGGATTCCAGCCCCAGCTTTGCGGCCTCCTCGTCGCCGACCGCTACGACGCGGCGGTCGTGCGTGAAGCGCCGCTTCGCAAGCTGCCGCCGGCACGCCGCAAGGCCGAGACCCTTCGATTCGCGCGCCGGGCGGCCCGGCGGCTGGTCGGGGGCCTGGATCCGAGCCTGGCGGGATTTGCCTAGCTCCGCCGCACGTCGACTTACTTGGCCGGCCCCGCGACCGGCTTGGCCGGCGCGACCTTCGCTTCCAGCAGCTTCAGCACCGCAGAGGCGCGGGGATCCTGCTTGGCGTAATCGAGCGCGGACATCCCGGCGACATTGTCGGTGCGCTTGGGATCGGCGCGCCGGCTCAGCAGCAGGCGCACCAGCGGTACGTCGCGGCGCTGGGCGGCAAGGATGAGGGCGGTTTCGCCGCGGCCGTTGGCGAGGTCGACGCTGGCCCGCCTCGCCAACAGTTGCTCGACTCCTTCGAGCCAGCCGATCTGCGCCGCGAGCGTCAACGGAGTGTCGCCGCGATTGGTCTGGATGTCGGGCCTCGCGCCCTTGCCGAGCAGGAAGGCGAGCCAGGTGAGGTCGCGACCGCGAACGACGATATGGAGCGCACCCTCGCCGCTGCCGCGCTCGCGCGTGTTGATGACGACGGTTCCCGGCTCGGCGACAAGATCGGTCACCTTGTCGCCGTCGCGCTCCCTGACCGCCTTGAGGAAGGTGTAGCTGTCGGAGAAAGTCTGCTGCCCCGACGCCGGGACGGCTAGCACCAGGGCCATTGAGGCCGCGGCCAGGCGGCCGAACTTGTTTAACACTCTCGCTTCCCCGTCTCGACTTGTCGGCGCGGCTATAGCAAGACAAGGCTGCCTCCGCCATGAACGAAACCCGCTCTCCCCGCCTTCGGCCGATCCTGTTCCTGTCGCTCGCGCTCGCGCTGGCCGCCTGCTCGGGCGCGCCGGAGGAGCCGCCGCTCAAGGGCGCCGCGATCGGCGGCCCGTTCTCACTGACGAATCAGGACGGGCGGCCGGTCACCGAGCGCGACTTCGCCGGCAAATACCGGATCTTGTATTTTGGTTTCACCCATTGTCCGGACGTCTGCCCGACCGACCTCGCCGTCATCGGCCAGGCGCTTCGCCGCTTCGAGAAGGAGCATTCGGCGCGGGCGGCCCGGGTGGCGCCGATCTTCGTCAGCGTCGATCCGGAGCGCGACACGCCTGCCGTGCTCAAGGAATATGTTTCCGCTTTCCATCCCCGCCTGATCGGGCTCACCGGAACTCCGCAGCAGGTCGCGGAAATGATCAAGCGTTACGGCGCCTACGGAGCGAAGGAGGATCCTGCGCCGGCAGGCGGCTACAACGTCAACCACAGCCGCCTCGCCGAGCTGATCGGTCCCGACGGCAAGCCGATCGCGCTTCTTCCCTACGAGAAGGGGGCCGACGCGGTCGCGGCCGAGCTCGAGCGGTGGGTGAAGTGAATTTCTGGGACAAGCCCCTGGCGGCGCTCGACCGCGGCGAATGGGAGGCCCTGTGCGACGGCTGCGGCAAATGCTGCCTGCACAAGCTCGAGGATGAGGATAGCGGCGCGATCCACGCCACCAACGTCGCCTGCCGCCTGCTCGACCGCCACAGCGGCCGCTGTACCAATTATCGCGGCCGGAAGGCTTACGTGCCCGACTGCGTTCGACTGACCTCGTCGCGGGTCGGCGCCCTCGCCTGGCTGCCCTCGACCTGCGCCTATCGGCTGCGGGCGGAAGGCCAGGCGCTTCCCGACTGGCATTATCTGGTCTGCGGCGACCGCGAGGCCGTGCACCGCGCCGGAATGTCGATCCGGGGCTGGACGGTGGCCGAGGATCAGGCCGGCGACCTCGAGCATCATCTGGTCGAGCGTGAGCTTTGAGCTGAAGCTGAGCGTCTCGCCGACGGCCCGGGCAATGCGCTTGCGCGTCGATCGGCGCACCGGCGAGGTGGTTCTGACCATTCCGAGGCGGGCGTCGCAACGCAAGGCCCTGGCCTGGGCCGACGGTCATCGCGACTGGATCGAGGCGCGTCTCGCCGAGGTCGAGCCGGCCTTGCCGCTCGGCCCGGACGTCGACCTGCCCCTGTACGACCGGCCCCACCGAATCGACTGGAGCCCGGACCGGCCGCGCACGCCCCGGCTCGAGGAAGGACGAATCGTGGCCGGCGGTCCCGAGGAAGGCCTGGAGGCGCGGCTTCTGCGCTGGCTCCGGCGGCACGCTTTGGACAGGCTCGCCGCGGAGACGGTCGAGTTCGCCGCCAAGGCCGGGGTGAAGATCACCCGTATCGGAATCGGCGATCCGCTGTCGCGCTGGGGGAGCTGCTCGGCCGCCGGGGGGATACGCTACAGCTGGCGCCTGATCCTCGCTCCCGACTGGGTGAGGCGGGCGACGGTGGCGCACGAGGTCGCCCATCGGGTCCATATGAACCACGGCCCGGACTTCCACGATCTGGTCGAGGCCCTGCTCGGGACCGACCCGAAGCCCGCGCGGCTATGGCTCAGGCGCCACGGGCCGTCACTCCATCGGATCGGCCGAGCGGTCTGAGCGGCGGTCGACCGGCGGGGCGAGGTCCGGGTCCCGCCGGCGCTCCTCGCGGCGCTCACGCTCGCGCTCCCTTTCACGCTCGCGCAGCCGTTCGATGCGGTCCCGCTCACGGTCCCGTTCCCGATCGCGGTCGATCGCCCGGTCGATGAAGTCCTGATCCAGCCGTTCCTCCTGATCGGGCAAAGGCTGGGCCTCCACCGGGCGAGGCGGAAGCGGCTGGAATTGTCCCGGCGGCGCGCCTCCGTCGGGATCGACGAGGACGCCTCCATCCTCGGGTGCCTCGAACCAGGTCTCCTCATCGGGTTCCTCGACCGCCCATTCGGGCATCTGCACCGCGATCTCGAAATTCTCGGCCGGCCGTGCGGAGACGGCGCGCTGCATGAAATCGTGGAAGGCCCGGGCCGGCGCCCGTCCGCCCTGAAGCCCGGGGATCGCCTTGTTGTCGTCGCGCCCCATCCAAACTCCGGTGGTGAGCCCGCTCGAGAAGCCGAGGAACCAGCCGTCCTTGTTGGAGCTGGTCGTCCCGGTCTTGCCGGCCACGGGGCGGCCGATCTGGGCCCCGCGCCCCGTTCCCGTCAGGACCGCCGCCTGGAGCAAGTCGGTCATCTGGGCGGCGACCCAGGGGGCGACCAGGACCCGGTTCTCGGCCGGCTGGTGCTGGTAGAGGATCTGGCCGCTGGCGGTGGTGACCCGGCGGATGCCGTAGGGCGTGACCGCATTCCCTTTCGCCGCCACCGAGGCGAAAGCGCGGGTCATGTCGATCAGCCGCACCTCGGAGCTGCCGAGTGCCATCGAGGGATGGGTGACGACCGGCGAGGTGATCCCGAAGCGTTGCGCCATGTCGGCGACGGTCCGGAAGCCGACCTCCTGCGCGAGCCGGACCGAGACGGTGTTGATCGACTGGGCGAAGGCCTGGCGCAACGGCACCTGGCCGGCGAAGCCGCGGCTGTTGTTGCGGGGGCTCCAGCCGTTGATGGTGAGCGGCGCGTCCAGGACGATGTCGTCCGGTTTGTAGCCGGCCTCGATCGCCGCGAGGTAGACGAACAATTTGAAGGAGGAGCCCGGCTGCCGGGTCGCCTGCGTCCCGCGATTGTAGAGCGATCGGACATAGTCGCGGCCGCCGATCATCGCCCGGATCGAACCGTCGCGGTCGAGCGCGATCAGGGCGCCCTGGGCGCCGGCCGGGGTGGTCGAATTGATGACCTGGTCGCCGAGCCGCTGCATGTTGGGATCGAGCGTCGTCCACACGTCGATCGGTTCCACGGTCTCGTCGATCAGGGTGTCGAGCTGGGGCAGCACCCAATCGGTGAAATAGCGGACGCTGTTCTGCTTGGCCGTCGGCACCGTCTGCACTTCCGCCGGCTCCGCCGCGGCCGCCACGGCCGGGCTGATGTCGCCATTCTCCTGCATGAGGCGGATGACGACGGCGGCCCGGCCTCGCGCCGCCTCGACGTCGGCGGTCGGCGAATAGTTCGAAGGCGCCTTGACCAGCCCGGCGATGATCGCCGCCTCGGGAAGGCTGAGCGACTTCGCCGAATGGCCGAAGAACCGCCGCGAGGCCGCGTCGATCCCGTAGGCGCCGCCGCCGAAATAGACACGGTTGAGGTAGAGCTCGAGGATCTGGTTCTTGGAGAAGCGCCGCTCGAGCGCGAGCGCGAGCACGGCCTCGCGGCCCTTGCGGCCGAAGGTTCGGCTGTTGGTGAGGAAGATGTTGCGGGCGAGCTGCTGGGTGATGGTCGACCCGCCCTGGGTCCAGCGACCTTTGCTGAAGCGGACCTTGAAGGCCCGGGCGAGGCCGATCGGGTCGACCCCGATGTGCGACCGGAACCGCTTGTCCTCCACCGCGACCATCGCGTCCTTCATGATGGCGGGGATCTGGTCGTAGCTCAGCCATTCGCCGAAGCTCGGGCCGAGCGCGATCAGCTCCGAGCCGTCGGCGGCGCGGACCCGGATCATCTGGCCGAGGTCGTCGCGGCGGACCAGCTCCTTGTAGCTCGGGAGCGAGCTCATCGCGACTCCGACCGCCACGACCAAGGCGACGAGGGCGATGAGGCCTGTGTACAACCCGATCTTGAGCGTATTGATCAGCGTCCGGCGAAGGCGGGACGGCGGAGGAGAAGCATCACTGGCCATCGAGACGGCAACCTAGGGCCGGACGGGTCGGGCGACAAGGGAGGGACGAGGGAGAAGCGGAGGAGATACGCGCGATTCGCCGCCCCTGCCGTCACCCTGAACTTGTTTCAGGGTCCAGTTCTCCACCCGCGAGGCGGCTCGACCCTGGATGCTGAAACAAGTTCAGCATGACGGACTGTGGCGCTCGAATGATTCGACTGCGGATGCGCCCGCCCCTCACGCCGTCATTTCTTAGCCTTGAAATCCAGCGAGGCGCTGTTGATGCAATAGCGCAGGCCGGACGGGGCGGGCCCGTCCGGGAAGAGATGGCCGAGATGGCCGTCGCATTTGGCGCAGCGCACTTCGACCCGGCGCATGCCGTGGCTCATGTCGGCATGCTCGCTGACCGTCGGCGCGGCGGGCTCGGTGAAGCTCGGCCAGCCGCTGCCGCTGTCATATTTGGACTCGCTGGCGAACAGCAATTCGCCGCAGCCGGCGCAGCGATATTCGCCCTCCTCGTGATTGTCGACGTAGCGGCCGCTGAAGGCGGGCTCCGTGCCGGCCTCGCGCAGCACGCGATATTGCTCCGCATTCAGCTTCTCGCGCCACTCCCGCTCCGACATTTGCCCGCGATCCTCTACTTCGTCCGCCATTGCGGCCTCATCCCTCGACTGTCGATGAAGCCCCGTCAACGGTCCGGGACTGCAACAGGTTTCGCTGCATCAGAAGATAGACGGGAATGCCGCTCGCAAGCAGCGCGAGGCCCCACAGGCTCGCCTCAAGTCCGGCTCCGTAGAAGGTCCACAAAGCGAACAGCGTCCCGCCGATCGCGGTCGCGACCACCAGGATCCCGCCGAGCGCGCCGCGGCGCCGAAGCACCAGGGCCGAGATCGCGGCGAACAGGTAGAGGACGAGGGTCGCCGCCGTCGCCAGGAGGATCATGAACTCGAACAGCCCGGCCATTCCCCGGCTCAAGTTGCTGGCGATCAGGGCGCAGCTCAGAGCGCAGCCCAGGACATGGCCGACGAAGGGCGTGCCGGCGCGGTTCAGCCTGGCGAACGCGGCCGGAAACAGGCCTCTACGGGCCAGCGCCAGCGGTATCTCCCCCTGGATGAACACCCAGCCGTTGAGGGCGCCCAGGGCGCTGACCGCCGCGAACAGGGCGATGAGATGGGCGAAGCCCGATCCCCAATAGCGGCCGATCAGGTCGGCGAGCGGCGCCGAGGAACGGGCCGCTTCGTCCGCCGGAAGCAGAAGGAACACCGCCCAGGTGGTCAGCAGGTAGACGATCCCGACCAGGAAGGTGCCCACCAATATGGCGCGCGGCACTGTCCGCTGCGGATCGCGGACCCGCTCCGACGGCACCGTCGCCGATTCGAAACCGAGCATCGCCCACAAGGTGAGGGTCGCGGCGGCGGCGATCGAGGAGGGCTGGAGCGGCGCCGGCGCGAGCCCGCCCGCCGCCTCGCCCTGTCCCCCCCAGACGATAATTGCGAGCGCGACGACGGCGATAAGGGGAAGCAGCTTCAGGATCGTCGTCGCCACCTGGACCTCCCCCGACGCTTTGGCACCGCGGGTCGCGATCCAGGTGAAGAGAATGACGAAGGCTGCCGCCGTCAGCGGACCGGCGTAGAAAGGCGCGAAGAACCCGGGCGCAAGCGACGACAGGTAGCTGACCGCCCCGATCGCCACCGCCGCGTTGGTGACCCAGGTCGAGATCCAGTAGCTCCACATGACGAAGAAGGCGGCGGGAGCGCCGAGCGCGGGGCGGATATAGTCGTACGGCCCGTTGGCTTCCGGCAGTGCGCGGGCGAGGGCCGCGAAGACCTGGGCGAGGCACAGGCAACCGGCGATCGTCACCAGCCATCCCGCGACGGCGTTCGCACCGTAAGGCGCGAGCGCGGCGGGCAGAAGGAATATCCCGGTGCCGATGGTGTTGCCCATGACGAGGGCAAGGCAGATCCAGAAGCCGAGGGCGCGCTTGGGGCCGATGTCCGGTGTCGCTGCCATTCCCCCCCTTCGAAGGGACATCTTGCCGACGCCGTCCCCCCGGACGGCCCTTACCGGGATGTTATGGTGCGGTCGAGAAGACTCGAACTTCCACGGCCTTTCGGCCACAGCGACCTCAACGCTGCGCGTCTACCAGTTCCGCCACGACCGCACGTCATTGCTCCCGGACGGGTCCGGGGCCGGTAGGAGCGGGGCCTCTAGCAAAGGGGAAGGAGGGGCGCAATGGCGCTTACGCCGGATACCCTCCCCGGCATTTGCCGGGGAGGGGGACCAGGCGAAGCCTGGTGGAGGGGTTCTTCTCGGACTTCCAGGAACCCCTCCACCGCACTTCGTGCGGTCCCCCTCCCCCAGAAAACCGGGGGAGGAACGTGAAGCCTACCCCTTCTTCCGGGCCTTCCCTTTCGCCGGCAAGGGACGCATCACCTTCGCCAGCGCCATTGCGGCCACCTTGCGGCCCAGCGCCTCGCCCGCCTCGTTGGAGAAGCGGTAATGGACCCCGCCATAGGTGCGCGAGATCGAGACCTCCTTCACCCACTCGTCGAGGCTCGGAACGACCTGAACGATGCTGTTGGGAATCGAGCGCGAATGGACCCGGACCCCGCCCGGCGGAGAATCGCCGACCTCGCTCTTGAGCACGGCCGCGGTCGCGGCGGCGTAGGTGCAATGGGCGCAGGGATATTCGGGGTGGTTCGGAGTGGCGATCAGCGGCTCCCAGGACGGATCTTCGCCAGTGGAGTCGTTGCCGTCGTCGGAAGCGTTGCGCACGGCGGTGATCGGGCGCCAGAAATTGTAATGCAGCTTGGCCTCGGCGTTGGCGATCCCGGCGTCGTCCGCGACCATCGCGAGCAAGGCGAACATTCGGGCGTTCTCGACCGGCGAGCGGCCCCTGGCATCGGCTATCAATCGCAGGGTCGGAGTCATGTTGGGCGTGATCCGATAGCGCGCCATGAGGGTCTGCTGTGGGGTCCGGCTGCTCCCGGCCTTGGCGCCGAGCCGCTTGATCTCCTCATAGTCGCGCGCCCAGCGCTCGCTGCCGAGCGCGGGCGGCGGGGCCGGCCGAACCGATTCGTAGCTCGGCAGGATCCACGGCTTGAAGGTAGTGACGTACGGCGCGAAGACCGGCAATTGGGTCGCGGTCCACACGCCGGCGCTGGTCCGTGGCCGGTAAGGGACGGCGATCCGCGCCGGGTCGAAGCCGCCGGCGGCCAGCGCGAGCTTCGCCGCCGCTTCGCCGATCGCCTTGCCGCGCTCGCGGGCGGCAGCGTCGGCCACCGCCAGCATCGCGACGTCGTAGCTGTCGTCGAGCCCGGCCTTCTGGCCCGGATAATGGGCGATCATGACCTGATAGGCGGCGGTCGCGGCAGCGGCGTCCGCCGAGGCGCCGGGTGCCGCCGCCGGCATTCCGAGATAGGATTCGAAGCGCCGGTCGATCGCGTTCAGAGCCTCGAACATGGCGATCGCGACCTGGGTCTGCGCGCGATCGTGCTCGCCCGTGCGAGGCGCGTCGGGCGGCGGCGCCGCCGCGGTTCCGACCGACTGGGCATATTCGATCCATTCGCAGACGGTGTCCGCCGAAGCCGGCGACGCCGAAGCCAGCGCGGCCCCCGCCGCCAGAAGCAGATATTTTCGCATGTAAAGTCCCCCCGGATCCCGTTTCCCCGCGCCTCCAGCATATCAAAGAATCAGTAGAGGAACATCGGCATCCCTTCGATCCGCATCAAACGCGCACGATAGGTCAACGGATCGTAGAGGCCGTCGACGTCCACCGACTTGCTCCCGCTGAGCAGGGTGGCGATCGGGACGTGGCCGTAATTGCCGTCGGCGAGGGTCACCATCCGCGCCGTCTCGCCGCGCTGGAGAAGCTGGATCGCGAGACCTCCGAAGGCGAAGCCGACCATCCGGTCCATCGCGTCGGGCTCGCCCGCCCGCATCAGATAGGCGAGCTCCTGGATGACGGTGCCGAAGCCGAGCCGGGCCTTGATCGCCCGGCCGAGCTGCTGGCCGACGCCGATCTCGCCGCGCTCGCTGGCCGGCCTCGAAAGCGCCTCGCCATCGTCGGTCGAGCCCTTGATCATTGCCCCTTCCGAGATCACGCACATCGCATAGCCCGCCGGGTTGGACGCCTTGTCCTCGGCGAGGAGCGGGAAGAGGATGTCGAGGTCCGCCGGGACCTCGGCGATGATCGTCCGGTCGACCTGGGCGAGGAAGCCTGCGAGCAACGCGGTCTCGCCGCTGCGCCGGCCGAACAATTCGACGACCCCCACGCGCTCGTGGCTCTCGACCGTGGTCCTCAAAGCGTTGATCGCCTCGACCGAGCGGCTGACCGCGGTCGAGAAGCCGATGCAATAATCGGTTCCGAAGACGTCGTTGTCCATCGTCTTGGGGACGGAGATCACGGGCATGCCCTGCGCCGACAGATGCGCCGAGAAGCGCAAGGTGCCGTCGCCGCCCAGGGTGATCATGGCGTCGATGCCGAGCCTGGAAAGCGTGTCGAGCACGCGCCGGGTCTGGTCCCCTTCCGCCAGGGTCCGCGGATCGGCGCGCGAGGTGTGGAGGATGGTGCCGCCCATCCGGTCGATTCCGCGAACGCCCTCGCGGGTCAGCTCCAGGCTGTTGGCGGCGACGCTGGCCGGGTCGGCCGGGTCGATCGCGAGCACCCCTTCCCAGCCGCGGCGAAAGCCGGTCACCTCCCAGCCCAGGGCGTCGGCGGAAAGAGTGATCGAACGGATGCAGGGGTTGAGCCCCGGAACGTCGCCGCCGCCGGTCAGAAGGCCGATGCGCATGGGCTCAGGCCGCGGAGGGGAAAGCGACGTTCACCTTGCCGCCCTCGCCGGTGGGCACGTCCATCTCCGCGCTGTTGAAGATCGCGCTTTGGCCCGGCTGAAGCTCGGAGACAGGCGGCGAGATCGACCAGCTGTAGACGGCCTTGCCCGAAGAATCGCGGACTTCTGCGCGGAGCTGCGGAACGCGTTGGACCGACCCGGTCGGGTTGGTGATCCTACCGGTTACGCTGAGCAACGCGTTGCCGCTTGCCAGAGCCTCCTTCCTGGCCCGGATGTCGGTCAGCTTGAGGGGAGTGGCGTTCCGCCCCGGCAGGGCGATGTCGACCCCCAGCTCGGGCAGGCCGAAGGAATAGACCGCTGCCGTCGCGGCCAGCATGAGAACGCCGGCGGCGACGGCGAGGATCGTCCACAGCTTCGCCGGGTTGCGCCTCGGGCGGAAGGGCGGCTCGTGGGCGAAGGCGTCGTAATTCTCGGGTTCCTGCTGAGGGGCCGGGCCGAGGACGGAGGCCGAAGGCCGTGCCGCCGCGGGTTCACGAAGCGGCGGCGGCGGCGGCGGTGGCGGCGGAGCCGGCGAGTCCCGCCATTCGGCGGAGGTTCGGGGCGAGGGCGGCGCCTGAAGCCAGGAGTGGCGGCAGGAGGCGCAACGCACCTGCCGCCCGGACGGGCCGACCGCACTGTCGGGCACCACGTAGCGCGTCTTGCAGGCGGGACAGCTCAGGATCATCGGTATGCGAGGCCCCAAAGGCTGGTGCTTGTCCGATTCCAAGCACGGTGAGCCGCTCCATGCAAGCCATTGCGCCCTTATTGAGTGGTTTACGGCCCCGCGCGGCGCATGCCATTGAGGCCGGGGGGCGCGGCCCCGAGCGGAGGCGGGTTCTGAGCACTAGCGGCACCATCGTTCAGTTCGACAATGTCGGGCTGCGCTATGGGACGGGGGCGGAGACGCTTTCGGACCTGAGCTTTTCGCTCAGGCACGGCGGCTTCTACTTCCTCACCGGCCCGTCGGGCGCGGGCAAGACCTCGCTCCTCAAATTGCTCTATCTCGCCCAGAGGCCGAGCCGCGGCCTTATCAAATTGTTCGGCGAGGACATCGTCACGATGCCGAGGAAGCGCCTGCCCGGCTTCCGGCGCCGGATCGGCGTGGTCTTCCAGGATTTTCGCCTCGTCACCCATCTCTCCGCCTTCGACAATGTCGCTTTGCCGCTGCGCGTCGGGGGGGTGGACGAGAAAGACCTGCAGGGGCCGGTCAGCGAGATGCTCGCCTGGGTCGGCCTGGGCCATCGCGCCAGCGCCAGGCCCGCCACCTTGTCGGGCGGCGAGCAGCAGCGAGTCGCCATCGCCCGGGCGGTGATCGCCCGCCCCGAATTGCTCGTCGCCGACGAGCCGACCGGAAACGTCGACCCGGAAATGGCCAAGCGCCTCCTCCATCTGTTCGATTCGCTGAACAAGCTCGGTACCACCGTGGTCGTCGCCACCCACGATCTCCACCTCATTTCGAGCATCGGCAGCTTCGAGATGCTTCGCCTCGATCGCGGCACCCTGCTCGATCCGACCGGAGCGCTTCGTCATCCCCCGCGGCGGGCCGAGGCTTGAGCGCCCTGCTCTCCACGATGGGCGCGGCCGATCGCCGCCTCCTGCCCGAGGGCCGCCTCGCCGGGCCGATGCCCTGGGTGATCGCGATCATGATGTTCCTGACCGTCCTCGCCGCGGCGGCCGGACTGGGCCTCGGCGGCGCCGCCTCGAGCCTCGGCGCCGGACTTGGCAACCGGGTGACGGTGCAGATACTCGAGCCCAATCCGGACCGGCGCGAGGTCGAGGCGGCGCGCGCGCTTGACCGGCTTCGGGCTCTGCCCGAGGTCGAAAGCGTCCGCCGTCTTCCGCCCGACGAGATGGCGGCGCTGCTCGAGCCCTGGCTTGGCGCCGGCGGAATGGAGGGCGACCTGCCGATCCCGGCGATGATCGACGCCCAGCTCATTCCCGGCGCCCGCGCCGATAACCTGAGTCCATCGGTGACGGCGGCCGCTCCCTCGGCCCGGATCGACGATAACGGCCAGTGGCTGGCGCCGCTCGGGCGCCTCATCTCCGCCCTGAAATATTTGGCGCTCGGGCTCGTCGCGCTGATGATAGGCGCCACCGCCGCGACCGTCGTCCTCGCCGCCCGGGCCGCGCTCGATACCCATCGCGGGACGATCGAGGTGCTCCATCTGATGGGTGCCACCGACGTCCAGGTCGCCCGGCTGTTCCAGCGCCGGATCGCCCTCGACGCCTTGTTCGGCGGTCTGGTCGGCTTCGGCGCTGCGGCGCTCGCCTTGGTCCTGATCGGCCAGCGCATAGGCGCACTCGGCTCGGACCTGCTCGGCTCGGCCAATTTGCCGGCGACGAGCTGGCTCGCCCTCGCTCTGCTTCCGGTCCTCGGCGTCGGCCTCGCCATGCTGGTCGCCCGCGGCACGATCCTCAGGGCTCTTGGGAGGATGCTGTGATCCGCCGTATCGTCTCAGCCATCATTCTCCTTTATCTGCTCGGCTACGCGGTCTTCGCGGTGGCCCTGCCGAGGCCGGCCGACGAGCGGCAAACCGACGCCATCGTCGTCCTCACCGGCGGCGCCAAGAGGATCGAGCGGGGGCTCGACCTGATGGCCCGGAACAAGGCCAAGCGGATGCTCGTCTCCGGGGTCGCCCGAACCGTTCGCCCGGGGGAGCTCGCCGCGCAATATCGCGCCGACGATTCGCTGTTCGCCTGCTGCGTCGACCTGGGCCGGATGGCGGTCGATACCCGGTCCAACGCGGAAGAGGTCGCGCGCTGGATGGACAAGCACAAGTTCAAGTCGATGCGCCTGGTCACCACCGACTGGCATATGCCGCGCGCCCGCTTCGAGCTCTCTCGCCGGCTCGGCGCCGGGATCACGGTCCTCGGCGACGCGGTGGAGAGCAATCCGAGCTTCGCCCAGCTCTTCACCGAATATAACAAATATCTCCTGCGCCGCTCGGCGGTCTTCGTCGGCATCTGATGAACCTCGTCCGCTCGCTTCTCTACGCCGCGATCTTCTACCCCGGCAGCGTCCTCTACGTGCTTTCCGGGATCGCGGTCCTGCCGCTCGGCCGCGGCCCCGTGCGCCGGGTCGCCGACGCCTGGACCGACTTCAACCGCTTCTGCGCCCGCTTCCTGCTCGGCATCCGCACCCGGATCGAGGGCCAAGTGCCCAGCGGGGCCGTGATCGTCGCGAGCAAGCATCAGTCGATGTTCGAGACGACCGAGATGCAGCGCATCCTCGATACCCCGGCGACGGTGATGAAGAGCGAGCTCGGCCGGATCCCGCTCTGGGGCCGCCTGACCCGTGCCTACGGAATCATCCCGGTCGACCGCGACGGCGGCGGAGCGGCGCTTCGCAAGCTGCTTCGAGCCGCCGGCGAGGCCGTTGCCGAAGGCCGGCCGATCGTCATCTTCCCCGAAGGAACGCGGGTGGCGCCCGGCGAGCGGCCGCCGCTCGAGCCCGGCTTCGCCGGCCTCTATCGCGCCCTCGACCTGCCCGTGGTCCCCGTCGCCCTCGACAGCGGCCGGATCTGGCCCCGCAATGGCTTCGTCAAGCGGCCCGGAATCGTGACGATGCGCTTTGGCGACCCGATCCCGCCCGGACTTCCCCGCAAGGAAGCGGAGGCCAGGGTCCATGCCGCGATCAATGCGCTGGAGAAATGACGTCGCCCCAGCGAAGGCTGGCCCCGGGGGGGTGACAAGCGCGGCGTTCTTCATCCCCCGGGATCCCAGCCTTCGCTGGGATGACGGGGCGGGTTAGGCTGCGTTCTCTCCGTCGGCCAGTGAGCGCCCAAGCCACTCCACTTCGCTTCCGTGCGGGTGGCAATAGGCCAGCAGCCGCTCTTCGCCGCTCGGCCAGACCTTCAGCCGAAGGGTGATCCGATCGTCCCGCGCGTCGAATTCGTAGCGCAGCCATGCCAGCGGCGCCGCGAGCGTCGCCGCCGCGCCCGCCTCCGCCGCCGCGGCCTCGATCCGGGCCTTCGTCTCCTCGGGGAAATATTGAAAAGCGATCGAGTGGAGGACCACGCGGGTTACCCCCGCTTCCGACGGCTCGGCGAGCCGAGCCTCGATCCAGTCCGCGGCATCCCCCGGCTCCACTTCCGGCGGGTTCTCGGCCGCGATCGCCAGCGCTGCCTCGAGCTGGGCGAGCCGCCGCGCCTGGTCGGGCCAGACGTAAGCGAGCAGCCGGTCGCCGTCGCGGCGCGGGTCGAGCGGGTGGAGGTCGACCCCTCGGCGACGTTTCACCACGACCGGAGCGTCGGGCGGCGGAGCGCCCTTCCATATCGGGCCGAGCCGAAGCGCCGAGTCCGGATCGCCGGCGCGCATCCCGCCGAGATCGTAGCCATAACGGTCGAGCAGCAGGTTGAGGCCGGCGCTGGCGCCGAGCTCGAGCAATTCGACCGGCTTCGGGAACCGGTCCGCGACGACCAGAAGTCCGCTCATCAGCACCGCCGAGCGTCCTACCTCGTTGGTCTGCGGTGCAGTGTCGAGCCAAGGTAGCAAATCCGGCCGGGCCAGTACCGGCCGAAGCGCTGCCCACAAGCTATCCTCGTCGGGAAGCGGGTTCGGCGGATATAAGGCGGCGAGCTCCGGCGTATCGCCGCGGCGGACGAGCGCGTGAAGGCCGCCGGTCAGCCGAAGCGGCAGGGCGTCGCTGAAGGCGTCTGCCTTTCCGGGCCATTCGAGCACCCGCCGGCCAAGCTCGGTGGAACGTTCGAGACGCTCGCCGAGCAGCCGGCAGAGCAATTCCATGAACGGCGAGTCGAGCCTGGCCGCCCACTCCGCCTGACGGGCGAAGGCGGCGCGGACCGCGGTCTCAGTCGCGGAGCCGGGCACCGGCCTTGGCGGCGCCGGCCACGATCCGGGCCGAAATCGCCTTCAATTCCTCCTCGGTGAAGCTCTTCTCGCCCGGTTGGAGGACGATTTCGACGGCGATTGACTTCAAGCCCTCCGGAACTCCGGCGCCGGTGAAGACGTCGAACAGCGAAACGCCTGCGATCGCCTGCCGGTCGGCGCCGCGCACGGCCCGAAGCAAAGCGTCGGCCGGCGCGTCCGCCGCCATCAGGAAAGCGAAGTCGCGCTTCACCGCCTGCAACGCGGGCGGGGCGTAAGCCTCTCGCATCCGACCGCCTTTCCTCTGAGGGACGGAGTCGAGGAAGATCTCGGCGGCGACCAATGGCCCGTCCAGGTCGAAGGCGCGAAGGGTCGCCGGGTGGAGCTCGCCAAATTCAGCGAGGACGTTCTTCGGGCCGAGCGCGAGCCGCCCCGACCGGCCGGGATGATAGACTCCCGAGGCACCGCCCAGCGACTGCAGATTGTCGACCGGCGCCCCCGCCGCGGCGAGCAGGGCCATGACTTCGGCCTTGGCGTCGAACGCGTCGAATCCCCGCGCCTTGCCGGTCCGCCAGTGGCGCGGGGCGGCCAGGCCGGCGAGGACGAGGCCGAGCGTCTGCCGCTCGCCGTCGGCGAGATAGCGGCGGCCGATCTCGAACAGCCTGACGCTCTCCGCGCCCCGGGCGATATTGCGCCGGGCGGCCGAAAGCAGGCCGGGGAGGAGCGAGGGCCGCATCGCCTTCAGCTCCTCGCTGATCGGATTGTCCAGGATCCAGGATGCGCCTCCGAACGGCGCCGCTTCGCCTTCCGCGACGAAGCTCCAGGTCACCGCCTCGTTCAACCCGCGAGCGGCGGCGGCGCGGCGGACCCGGCGCTCGGACAGCTGCTGCGGAGTCGCCGTCGGCCGGGCGACTCCGGGCGCCCTGGGCAGTGGCGTGGCGGCGACCTTGTCATAGCCCTCGATCCGGGCGACCTCCTCGACGATGTCGGCCGAACCGTCGATATCGCGCCGCCAGGTCGGGACCGCGATTCGCCAGGTCTCGCCCGTCATCCCGGCGCACGCCGGGACCTCGGGGAGACCCGCCGTGCCTGTACTCGCTGGGATGACGACAGTTTCCACGTCGAAGCCGAGTCTCGTCAGGATGTCCCGCTGCCGCGCCTCCGAAATATCGACCCCGCCGAGATCAAGCGCGCGCGCCGGCCGGTATTCGACCGTCCTGGTCTCGAGCGGCGGCTCGCCGGCGCGCACGATATGCGAAGCCTCGCCCCCGGCGAGCCCGATCGCAAGCTCGGTCGCCAGGGCGATCCCGGTCTCGAGAAAGGCGGGATCGACGCCGCGCTCGAATCGGGTGCGGGCGTCGGAGGCCAAAGCCAGCTTCTGGCCGGTGCGAGAGATTCGCTTCGGATCGAAATAGGCGCATTCGATCAATATGTCGGTCGTCTCCTCGGTGACTCCCGAATGCTCGCCGCCCATGATCCCGCCGATGTCGTGCACCATGACGTCGTCGGCGATGACGATCATCTCGCCGTCGAGCCTGTAGCTCTTGCCGTTGAGCGCGAGCACCGCCTCGCCCTCCTTCGCCCGCCGGGCCACGATCGCGCCGTTCAGCTTCGCCAGATCGTAGACGTGGAGCGGCCGGCCGTAGCTCAGCATGACGTAGTTGGTCATGTCGACCAGCGCGCTGATCGGCCTCTGCCCGACCGCTTTCAGCCTCTGCTGGAGCCAGTCCGGTGACGGCCCGTTGCGAACGCCGCGGACGACCCGGCCGAAGAAAGCGGGGCAGCCGTCCGGATCGTCGGTCCGGATCTCCACGGGGCAGGCGAAGCTTCCGGCGACGTCCTTCGCCTCGACCGGCCTAAGGGAACCGAGCCCGGCGGCGGCGAGGTCGCGGGCGATCCCGTGGACGCCCATGCAATCCTGCCGGTTGGGCGTGACGGCGACCTCGATCACCGGATCGTCGAGGCCGGCCCATGAAGCGTAGGACGCTCCGACCGGAGCCTCGGCGGGAAGCTCGATGATCCCGTCATGCGCGTCGCCGAGCTCGAGCTCGCGGACCGAGCACATCATTCCCCGGCTCTCGACGCCGCGGATCGCCGCCACCTTCAAGGTCAGGTCGCTGCCCGGCACATAGGCGCCCGGCGCCCCGAACACGCCGAGCATCCCGGCCCGGGCGTTGGGCGCGCCGCACACCACCTGGATGTCCTCGCCGGTCCCGGCGTCGACGGTAAGGACCTGGAGCTTGTCGGCCTGCGGATGGCGCTCCGCCGTCAGGATCTTCGCGATCGTGAACGGCGCCAGAGCGTCGCCGGCGTTGGTCACGCTCTCGATCTCAAGGCCGATGGCGGTGAGCGTGTCGGTGATCGTCCGGAGGTCGGCATCCGTCTCCAGATGCTCCTTCAGCCAGGACAAGGTGAATTTCATGCCGCCCTCCCCGTCATCCCGGCGAAAGCCGGGAACTCGTGAAGACCCACCATGCCTTTCCGGCCTGAGATCCCGGCTTTCGCCGGGATGACGGAGGCGCTCATGCTCCCACCCCCCCGCTCAGGGTCGGAACGTCCAGCGCGGCGAAGCCGTAATGTTTGAGCCACCTCAAGTCGCCGTCGAAGAAGGCGCGGAGGTCGTCCATTCCGTATTTGAGCATGGCGAGCCGGTCGATTCCGGCGCCGAAGGCGAATCCCTGCCACTCGTCCGGATCGAGGCCGCAATTGGCGATCACCCGGGGGTGAACCATCCCCGAGCCGAGCAGCTCCATCCAGCCCTCGCTGCCGCCGAGGACCCGCCGGCCCTTCACCCGGGTGAAGCCGACGTCGACCTCGGCCGAAGGCTCGGTGAACGGGAAGTAGGAGGGGCGGAGCCTGAGCACGATATCGTCGCGCTCGAAAAAGGCCTTGAGGAAGGTCTCGAGCGTCCATTTCAGATGGCCGAGATGGATCCCGCGGTCGATGACCAGCCCCTCCACCTGGTGGAACATCGGCGTGTGCGTCGAGTCGTTGTCGGAGCGGTAGGTGCGGCCCGGAGCGATGATGTAGAGCGGTGGCTTTTGCGACATCATCGCCCGGATCTGGACCGGCGAGGTGTGGGTGCGAAGGAGCATCCTCTCGTCGACGCCCGGCTCGGGCCGCAGGTAGAAAGTGTCGTGCATCGCCCGCGCCGGATGGTCCGGCGGGAAATTGAGCGCGGTGAAATTGTGCCAATCGTCCTCGATCTCGGGCCCCGTCGCCACCGAGAAGCCCATGTCGGCGAAGATCTCGGCGAGCTCGTCCATCACCTGGCTGACCGGATGGACGCTGCCCTGCGCCACCGGCGCTGCCGGCAGGGTCATGTCGAGCCCTTCGGTCGCCAGCCGCCGATCGAGCGCCTCCGCCTCCAGGTCGGCCTTGCGGGCGGCGATCGCCTCGGTGACCGACTCGCGCAAGGCGTGGATCCGTGGTCCTTCGACCTGCCTCTGCTCCGGCGTCATGCCGCCGAGAGTCTTGAGGAGCTGGGTTATCCGGCCCTGCTTGCCGAGCGCCGAAACCCGCTCGGCCTCGATCGCGGCGAGGTCGGGAGCGGCGCAGATTCGGGCGAGAAGATCGCCGGACAATGGGTCGAGATCGGCCATGGCCGCGGCTCTAGAGAAATTTTCCCGCCCTTTGAACCCACCCAGGGCCGTCATCTTCGAACTTCAGGAGGCGATACCGCGTCGCGCCGGGATCGGCGTCATCGCGTCGAGCGCATTTCTTCGCCGGCCGGCAGGCCATGATTTTTTGACGGGAGACACGAAGGTACAAGCAAAAGAACCAGGCTGAGGCGCCTCGCCCGTATCTTGTACCTTCGTGCCTTCCCTTCCGAAAAATTGGCGCCGAGGCGCCGGGGACGGGCGCTGAGGCCAGTCCCACAGCCTGACATCCGGACGAGCACGCCCGGGCATTTTTTGCGGGGACACAATACCTATTTGTCGACCGAATTAGGTATTGTGTCCCCGTAATCCTGAACAGGTTCTTCTCATTCAGTGCAGAGCCGGTTGTGGTCCGCCACCTCGGCATCGAGAGCGTTTTCCAATGAGCCGGCAGGCCCTGGAATTTTTTTGAGGGAAGGCACGACGGTACAAGAAAAAATCGCACGTCGGCGCCGATCCTTTTCTTGTACCTTCGTGTCTTCTCTTCAAAAAAGGGTGCCGAGGTTCCGGGTAACAGGCGGAGCGGTTCGACCCCCATCCAACCCGACAGCGCCGATGGACCCCGCGGCGCCGTCATCTTTTGCGGGGACACAATACCTATTTGTCGGCCGAATTAGGTATTGTGTCCCCGTAATTTAGGCCGATCCTTTTCTTGTACCTTCGTGTCTTCTCTTCAAAAAATGGCGCCGAGGCGCCGGGTAACAGGCGAAGCGGTTCGACCCCCATCCAACCTGACAGCGCCGACGGACCCCGCGGCGCCGTCATCTTTTGCGGGGACACAATACCTATTTGCCGGTCGAATTAGGTATTGTGTCCCCGTAATTCTGGTAGCGCATCACGCGCTTATCCTCCCGAGCCGGCGGGCCCTGGAATCTCTTTGAAATTGGCGCCGGGGCGCCGGGAGGCTCGTAGGACGTTCGGCCCACATCCGACTTTTGGTAATAGCGGATCGGTGGATTTCCGAAACAGGTTCAGGGAGACTGCGGGAAGGCGCCTCGCTTATTCCGATCCGCGCCGGGGCCGCTCGTCCAGCAGGTGGCGCTGCCAGAACATCAGGCTGGCCCAGAAAGCGTAATCCTGATTGGCCTTCTTGGCGAAGCCGTGGCCCTCGTCCTGGGCGAGCAGGTGCCAGGCGGTGCCGCCGTTGCGGCGAACGGCCTTGACCGCCTGCTCCGCTTCGGAGGCGGGAACGCGCGGATCGTTGCCGCCGGTCTGCACCATCAGGGGCAGCCGAAGCTCCTTGATCCGGGTCAGCGGCGAGATGGCGAGCAGCTTCCTTCTCTGCACGGGATCGCGCTCGTCGCCATATTCGACCCGCCTCAGGTCGCGGCGATAGGATTGGGTGTTCTCGAGAAAGGTGACGAAGTTGGAGATGGCGACGATGCAATTCGCCGCCTTGAAGCGGTCGCCGTAGCGGATCGCGCTCGCGTAGCACATGTAGCCGCCATAGCTTCCGCCGGTCTCGGCGAAGCGCTGCGGATCCAGGGCCGGGTCGCGGGCGAGGGTGTCGAGGAAGGCGCCGACGTCCTTCACCGAATTCTCACGCAGGTCCGCGCCGTTGTCGAGGGCGACGAAGCGCTTGCCGAAGCCCGTCGAGCCGCGGACGTTGGGGTAGAAGAGCGCGATCCCGAGCTCGTTCACGAGGTAGTTGTTGCGCCCGAGGAAGCCCGGCCGCGACTGGCCTTCGGGGCCGCCGTGGATGCTCATGATCATCGGCCGGCGGCCGGGGAAGCGGGCGGGATCGGGGCGGTAGAGGAAGCCCGACACCTTCTCGCCGTCGAAGCTGGTCGTCTCGACCAGGACCGGCTCGACGTTTCGGCGCGGATCGAGGCCGCCGGTCTCGCTCTCGGTCCAGCGGGTGACGGCGAGGGTCTTGGAATTGACGACGTAGACGTCGGCCGGCGATCGGGCCGAGGAGACGGTCACCGCGATATCGCCCCAGGGTGCGATCTCGAGACCGCCCATCGTTCCGACGGGCAGGCCGGCCACGGTCCGGCTCCGGCGGGTGCGGGTGTCGAGCAATTTGAGGCGGCTGATTCCGGCCTCGTTGACGGTATAGGCGATGAACCGGCCGTCGTCGGAGATGTCGAAATTCTCGACGTCCCAGCGGGTCTCGGGCGCCGCCGCCGCGAAGCGGCCCGTGGCGGGGTTGAGGATTCCGAGGCGCTGGAAGTCGGACCCTTCGTCGGAGGTGACCCACAAGGTGCCGTTGGGCGCATATTGGGCGCTTCCGTAGGAGACGGGCGCATCGTGGTCGCCGATCGGCGTCATCCGGCCGGTGGCGATTTCGACCCGGTGGAGGTTGGACTTGTTGACCGAAAGATATTCGGCGACGATCGCGCTCCGGCCGTCGGGCGCGAAATCGGCGAGGGCCCAGCCGCCGCCTTTGACCTGGGCGAGCAGGCGGTTGCTTGCGGGATTGCGCGGATCGACGATGTAGAGGTCGTTGTCGGAGCCGTTGCGGCGGGTCGAGGTGTAGGCGAGCCAGCGGCCGTCATGGCTCCAGGCGTTGATCGAATTGCGGCTCTTGCCGTCGGTGATCATCCTGAGCCGGCCGTTCTCGAGCACGTAAAGCTGCCAGAACTCGCTTCCGCCGACGTCCTTCTGGATGACGAGCACGTCGCCCAATTTGCGCGCATAGGAAGCGGAGGCGATGGCGTCGGATTCGAAGGTGATCTGGCGCCGCATTCCGAGCGGGCGGGCGACCTCGTGGACCTGGCCGGTATTGCCGAAGCGGGTGGTGATGGCGAGCGAGCGCCTGGCCGGGTTCCAGCCTTGGAGGCCCGCGGTCCGAAACTCCATGTAGGGACGGGTGCGCTCGGCGAGATCGTCGGGCACGGCCGGGATCCCGTCGGCGACGATGGCGGCGGGCTTCTCCACTTCGGCGAGGGCCGGGGCGGCGAGGAAGGCGGAGGCGGCGAGCAGGGAAAGACGAAGGCGCATGAATACTCCTCGGGCAGAACGCGCCGGGACGCTAGGAGGGCGCGAACGGCGGGGCAAGCTCGACCGTCATCCCAGCGAAGGCTGGGATCGCAAGGGGTGAAAGACACCGCGCTCTTCATCCGCCGGAGCCCCAGCCTTCGCTGGAGCGACGGGAGTCAGCATTCCACCACGTTGACCGCCAGCCCGCCCAGCGACGTCTCCTTGTAGCGGACGTTCATGTCGAGGCCGGTCTTGCGCATCGTCTCGATCACCTGGTCGAGGCTGACGAGGTGGTCGCCGGTGCCGACGAGGGCGAGTCGGGAGGCTTCGATCGCCTTGATCGCGCCGACCGCGTTGCGCTCGATGCAGGGGACCTGGACGAGGCCTCCGACCGGATCGCAGGTGAGGCCGAGATTATGCTCCATTCCGATCTCGGCGGCATTCTCGATCTGCCAGTTGGTTCCGCCGAGCGCCGCGGTGAGGCCGGCCGCGGCCATCGAGCAGGCCACTCCGACCTCGCCCTGGCAGCCGACCTCGGCGCCGGAGATGGAGGCATTCTCCTTGAAGAGGGAGCCGACCGCGGCCGCGGTGAGGAGGAAGGTCCGAACGCCTTCGGCCGTCGAATGGGGGGTGAAGCGCTGATAGTAGCGAAGGATGGCGGGGACGATCCCGGCGGCGCCGTTGGTGGGAGCGGTGACCACCCGGCCGCCGGCGGCATTCTCCTCGTTGACCGCGAGCGCCCAGAGATTGACCCAGTCGAGAACGGTGAGCGGATCCTGCAAGGTGCGCTCGGCGCGGTCGAGGAGGAGCTTGTGGAGGCCCGGGGCGCGGCGCTTGACGTTGAGGCCGCCGGGAAGGATCCCCGCTCGGCCGATGCCCCGGTCGACGCAGCCGTGCATGGCTTCGACGATCGAATCGAGACGCGCGTCGATCTCGTCGTCCGAGCGCAGGGCGCGCTCGTTGGCGCGGGCGATCTCGGCGATGGTCAGGCCCTCGCGCTCGGCGATGGCGAGAAGCTCGTCGGCGCAGCGATAATTGTAGGGAATGTCCCAGAGGCCCTCGGGCGGGGCGTTGCCGGCAATCGCCGCTTCGTCGACCACGGCGCCGCCGCCGGTCGAATAATAGATTGACGATTCGATCGGCTCGCCGGCGCCGTCGAAGGCGGTAAATCGCATCCCGTTCGAATGGTGGGGAAGGCGTTCGCGCTGCAGGAACCTGAGGTCCCGGGGCTCGTCGAAGCCGATTTCCCTCGCCCCGCCGAGGCGCAGGCGGCCGGTGGCGCGGACCGTGGCGACGACTTCGTCGGCCGAGTCGGGGTCCATCCGGTCGGGCCGTTCGCCCGAAAGGCCGAGAAGGACGGCGCGGTCGGTGGCGTGGCCCTTGCCGGTCAGGGCCAGCGATCCGTAGAGCTCGGCGAGCACCCGCTCGGTGCGCTCCTGCATCGCCTTTTGCGAGAGCGCCTCGACAAAGCGGCACGCGGCCGTCATCGGCCCCATCGTATGTGAGCTCGAGGGGCCGACCCCGATCTTGAAGAGGTCGAAGACGCTGGTGACCAAGCAAGTCTCTCCTGACGCCCCGGCAGATGGGCTTCCCACGCGCTTCTGGCAAGCCGGGGAGCCGTTCGTCCTGCTCGAATTCGAAGGGCGCGCACGGCTGTATCGGGGGCCGTCCGGGGTCGTGGAAGCGAGGCGGCCCGAGGAGGTCCGGCCGGCGCTGGACCGGCTGCGCGGGCGCCACTCGGCCGGGTTCATCGCCTATGAGGCCGGCCACGGCCTCGAGCCGAAGCTGGCGCCCTTGGCGAGCGTGGCCGAGGCGGGCGGCCCGCCCTTGCTCTGGTTCGGGCTGTTCGATGGCTGGGAGGCGGTCGATCCCAGATCCTTATTACCGGATCCCGCCGGCGCCTGGGCGGCCCGGCCACGGCCGCTCGTCGAGCGCGAGGCGCACGAAGCGGCGGTGCGGCAGGCGCTGGAGCATATCCTGGCCGGCGACATCTATCAGGCCAACCTCACTTTCCGGGCCGAGGTGGCGACGGCCGGCCATCCGCTCGCCCTCTACGCCGCGATCCGGCCGCGGGCGCGGGCGGGATGGGGCGGTGTGGTCTTCACGGGCGAGCATTGGCTGCTCTCTTTCTCTCCCGAGCTCTTCTTCACGCTCGAGGCGGGGCGGGTGACGGCCCGGCCGATGAAGGGGACCGCTCCGGCCGGAAGCGATCCGGAGGCGCTAAGGAGCGACCCCAAGCAGAGGTCCGAGAATCTGATGATCGTGGACCTTCTGCGCAACGATCTCTCGCGGCTGTCGAAGCCGGGGACGGTGAAGGTTCCGGCCCTGTTCGAGGTCGAGACCTATCCGACCGTGCTCCAGATGACCTCGACCGTGGTCGGCGAGCTCGAGGAGGGACTCACCGGGGTCGACCTCGTTGAAACTATCTTCCCCTGCGGATCGGTGACCGGAGCGCCCAAGATCAGGGCGATGGAGATCATCGCTTCCCTGGAGGGGGAAAGGCGGGGTCCCTATACCGGCAGTATCGGAAGGCTTGCGCCGGACGGCGAGGCCGAGTTCAATGTCGCGATCCGGACCCTCGTCCTTCGTGACGGCGAGACGTGCGCGCGGCTCGGCCTGGGGTCCGGGATCGTCGCCGACAGCGTGGCGGCGGACGAGTGGCGCGAATGCCTGGCGAAGGGAGAGTTTGTGGCGACGTCTGCACGGTTCGACCTCATCGAGACGATGCGCTTCGATCCGCGCGAAGGCCTGTACGCGCTCGATCGCCATCTCGCGCGGATGAAGCGAAGCGCCGACGCCTTCGGCTTCGCCTTCGACCGCCACCATGCCCGCAACGAGCTCCAGGCGGCGACCTTCTTCCTGAGGGAGGCGCGCAAGCTGAGGCTTTTGTTGTCGAGCAGCGGGGCGCTGGCGATCGAGTCGCGCACGCTGGCGGCGCCGCCCGAAGGCACGGTCGAGGTGGCGCTGGCGAGGCTTCCGGTCGAGCCGGAGGATTTTCGCCTGAGGCACAAGACCAGCGACCGCCGCTTCTACGATGCGCCTCGGGAGGAAGCGGGGACGTATGAGGTGGCGTTTGTCGACCGGGAAGGGTTTCTCACCGAGGGAAGCTTCACGAACCTGTTTGTCGAGCGCGGCGGCCGGCTGCTCACTCCCCCGCTGGCGCGTGGGCTGCTTCCGGGCGTCCTTCGCGAGGTGTTGGTCGAGGAGGGGCGGGCCGAGGAGGCGGACCTGCGGGAGGAGGATCTGGAAAGCGGGTTCTTTGTCGGGAATGCGGTTCGGGGATTGATCGCGGCGAGGCTCATCCAGCCGTCACCCTGAACTTGTTTCAGGGTCCAGATCTCCACCCGCGCGACGCATCCACCCTGAATCCTGAAACAAGTTCAGGATGACGAATTCAGTCACGCCGCCAGCGGAAACCTCAACAGCCGATCCGCCACCGGGATCAGGGCCTCCGCCTTCGGCCCGACCGCCCGGACGATCTCCGGGTGGCCCGCGTCCAGCCCCCCGGTCAGCGAGCCGAAGGCCGGGAGGATCAGCTTGCGCTCCGTCGCGACGAAACAGCGACGGGAGACCTTGCGGCCACGATGGTGGATCCGAAGCTTGGGGTGGAAATGACCGGACAGCTCGGGCCGCGATTCGGCGGGATCGGCCTCGTGGCGAAGCAGCAGACCTTCGACTTCCGCCTCCTCCACGACCGAGCCGCCGCAATGATCGGCGATTCCGGGATCGTGATTGCCGGTGATCCAGGTCCAGCGGGTCGAGCCGGTCAAAGCGGTCAGCATCTCGCGGGCCCGGGCCGGCAGGCGGTCGCAGCCGTGGCGGTCGTGGAAGCTGTCGCCCAGGCACCAAACCTCCCCGGCGCCGGTCGAGACGGCGAGCGCGGTCAGGTCGGCGAGGGTGGCGATCGAATCGTAAGGGGGCAGCATCTGCCCGAAGCGGGCGAACCAGCTCGCTTTCTCGAGATGGAGATCGGCGACCAGCAGGGCCCGGCGCGACGGCCAGAACAGGGCCCCCTGCGGCAGGGCCATCAGCTCGTGGCTACAGAACGAAAAGCGAACCATGACGCCCAGCCTATAGACCGGGCGCGGCCAGGTTCAAGGCTTCAGCGCGCGGAGTTGGGGATGACCGAGGAATCGAGCGCGGGGGGCGCCGCCGGGCGCGAGTCGATGAGCTCCGGGGTCGCGGTCGCGAACAGGATTGCGCCGACGAGAAAGCCTTCGGCGACGAGCGCGAACGGATTGGTGAGCTTCTTCAGGAAACGCATTCGAGGGGCATGCGCCCGCGCGGGTAAACGGGAGATGAATTGGTCGTTGGGATGCGCTCGGGGCGGGACCGGCACGTCGCCCCAGCGCAGGCTGGGGCCCCAGGGAGTGAAAGGCTCGGAGCTCCTCACCCCCTGGGATGCCAGCCTGCGCTGGCATGACGAAGGTTACGCGACCTCGGGCTCCTTGCGGGGCGCCTTGTCGGCCTCGACCGTCCGCATCTGGCCCGTGCCGATCTCGATCTTGCGCGGCTTCATGGCGTCGGGAATCTCGCGGACCAGCTCGATCGAGAGCAGGCCGTCCTTCATGTCGGCAACCTCCACGCGGACGAAGTCGGCCAGTTCGAAGCGGCGCTCGAAGGCTCGGGTGGCGATTCCCATGTGCAGGAAATTACCGTCCTTGCCCCGGCTCTCCGACTTGCGGCCGACCACGATCAGCATATTCTGGCGGGCGGTGATGTCGATGTCGCCGGACGAGAATCCGGCAACGGCGAGCGTGATCCGGTAGCGGTCGTCGCTCAGCTTCTCGATGTCGTAGGGCGGGTAATTGTCGGCCTGCTCGGCCCGCGCGCTTTCGAGGAAGTCGAAGAGGCGGTCGAAGCCGACCGTGTTGCGGCGATAGGGGGTGAAATCGGTGCTTCTCATGTCAATGTCCTCCGTGTGAGCAACATCGTGAGGTGCGGCGGCAAAGAGCCGGCGCCCCTCGCGGATACAGGCCGGACACCATGAACGGGTCGTCCGACGGCGGCGATTTAGGTTTGGATTTTACGGGTTCAAGACCCCTTTGCCTCCCTGTCGCGAAGCGACGGGGAGGGGGACCAGGCGAAGCCTGGTGGAGGGGTAATTGCCGAGGGCTGCGCCTTCTACCCCGCCACCACCCTACGGGTGGTCCCCCTCCCCATGCCGCGCATGGGGAGGCAAAACATTCTCCTCGACCGCCGAGGCGAGCTCGGCGAGGGTGAAGGGCTTGCGGAGGACCGGCACGTTGCCTCCAAGGGCCGCTTCCAGCTGCTCGGTTTCCGCATAGCCGGTGACGAAGACGATCGGCAGGTCCGGGTAAAGATCGCGGGCCGCCCGTGCGACCTCGGCGCCGTTCATGCCCGGCATGGCGTAGTCGATCAGTGCGAGACCGGGCCGGCTCTCGCGCAGCGCTTCGAGGCCCTGGGCACCCGACGCGGCCGACACGACGGTGCAGCCCAGACCCTCCAGCGATTCGGCGAGGAAGGCGCGGACGTCGTCATCGTCGTCAACGATCAGCACCTGGGCGCCCGCGGCCGCTCCGGACGAAATCGCGCTGGATCGGCCCGCCTCGCCAACCGCCGCCTCGGCCGCGCGCGCGGCCGGCAGCAGGATATCCACCGACGTGCCCTTCCCGACCTCGCTGTCGATCCGCAAGGTCCCGCCGGCCTGCTGGGCGATGCCATAGACCTGGGCAAGGCCGAGGCCGGTCCCCTTGCCGAGCGGCTTGGTCGAATAGAAAGGTTCGGCGGCCCGACCCAGAACGTCGGCGGGCATGCCCTGGCCGGTGTCGGCGACGGTGATCCGGACGAATTCGCCCGCCGGGTGGTCCGGCTCATCGTCCAACCGTATCCGATCGGTGAAGATGGTGAGCGTTCCGCCTTCCGGCATCGCGTCGCGGGCATTGATGGCGAGGTTGAGGATCGCGTTCTCGAGCTGGTTGGCGTCGCAGACGCCATGGCCCGCCCGAGGGTCGAGCCGGGTCTCGATTCGGACCGCGCCGCCGAGCGTGTGGCGAAGCAGGCGCTGCATCGCGGAAATGACCTCGTTGACCGCGACCGGCCCCATGCTGATGCGCTGGATCCGGGAGAAAGCGAGCAATTGCCCGGTGAGCTTGGCGCCGCGGCGGGTCGATTCCAGCGCGGTCTCCGCGATCCGCTTCAGGCGCGGATCGTCGACCCGGGACGCGATCAGCTCCAGCCCGCCCATGATCGGAGTGAGCAGATTGTTGAAGTCGTGCGCAATGCCGCCGGTGAGCTGCCCGACCGCCTCCATCTTCTGGGCCTGGCGGAGCGCGTCCTCGGCCTTCAGCCGCTCGCCGACTTCGGCCTGAAGCCGGTCGAGCGCGGCGCTGAGGTCGCCGGTACGCTCCGCCACCCGCCGTTCGAGCGTCTCGTTGACCTCGCGAAGCGCGGCCTCGGCGAGCTTGAGCTCGGTGATGTCGTGGGCGACTCCGATGAAGCCGGCATGCTCGCCCTGCGGGCCCCAGCGCGGCTGCGAGACGGATCGGATCCAGCGCCACTGGCCGCCGCTGCGATAGCGGGCGACCAGCTCGAACTTCTGGAGCGAAGCTTCGCCCGCCACCGATTCGGCGAGCAGGCGCCCGGCATCGTCGGGATGGATGACCGTCCGCCAGTCGAACTCGACCGCTTCGTCGTAGCGGATGCCGAGGAACTCGACATAAGCGCGATTGACGAAGCTGCGCTTGCGGTCGAGCTTGGTCACCCACATCGGCACCGGCGCCGAATCGGCGATGAGCCGGAAGCGCTCCTCGCTCTCCCGGAGCGCGGTCTCGGCGACGATCCGCTCGGTGACGTCGTAGCCGTCGGCAAAGATTCCGCTGACCGCCCCGCCTGGATCCAGGATCGGCTGGAAGACGAAGTCGAGCAGCCGTTCCTCGCGCGGACCGCCCGGCCGCCGCTGGAGCCGGACCGCCACCGACCGCCCCGAATAAGGCTCGCCGCTCCGATAGACTTTGTCGAGCAATTCGAAGAGGCCCTGGCCCTCGACCTCGGGGACGGCCTCCCGGACCGGCTTGCCGATGAGATCCTGGCGCCCGACCAGCGTCTGGTAGGAGGCGTTGGCCATCTCGAAAACGTGGTCGGGGCCGCGCACCACCGCCATGAAGCCCGGCGCGCGGTGGAACAATTGCCGGAGGCGGTCGGTCTCGCCCAGCCGTTCCCGCTCCGCCGCCACCGTCGCCGTGGTCTCGGTGCAGACGCAGAACATTCCCGCGGGCTCGCCGTCGTCGCCGCGCAGCGGGCTGTAGGAGAAGGTGAACCAGGTTTGCTCCTCGAAGCCGTTGCGGGCGATGGTCAGCGGCAAATTCTCGAAATAGGTGGCCTCGCCGGCGAGCGCCCGGCGGGCGAGCGGCCCGACATCCTCCCAGATTTCCGCCCAGATATCCTCGAAGGCCTGGCCGAGCGCGGCCGGATGCTTGTCGCCGAGCACCTCGGCATAGGCATCGTTGTAGAGGAAGTGCAGCGCCGGGCCCCAGGCGAGGAACATCGGGAATTTGGAGGAAAGCAGGATCCCGGCGGCGGTCTTCAGCGCCTGCGGCCAGCCGTCCGGCGGCCCGAGCGGCGACGTCGACCAGTCGAAGCCGCGCATGCGTTCGCCCATCTCGCCGCCGTCGGCGAGAAAGGAATGGCTTTCGGGACCGGCCGGAACTTCGGACTCAATCGGCGACATCGAAACTCCACGCTCGCCCCCCGGCCGCGAGGCGCAAAACTAGCGGCGGCGCGCGACTTGTGGAAGTCCCCCGCAAAGGTCTATTTTGCAGAGCGACGAGGAGATGGGCCGATGTTCACCGACATGAGGAAGGGCACCGCCGAAGATTGGGCGCATATCGCCGCCGAGCACGGCAAGCATATCAGGACCGACGCCGCCCGGCAGATCATGGACGGCCTGGCCCGGCTCGAGGCGATCGAAGTGGGCTTCGCCGCCAACCAGCTCACCCACTCGCTCATGGCCGGAACTCTCGCCCGCCGCTCCGGCGCCAGCGACGAGGAAGTCGTCGCAGCGCTTTGCCACGATCTCGGCAAGCTCTTCTCGATCCCCAATCACGGCCCGATCGCGGCCGAGATGCTCAAGCCCTATGTGCGTGAGGAGATCTACCACGCCATCTACTGGCACCAGGAATTCCAGGGCCGCTATTATTTCGAGCATCTCGGCAAGGATCCGGAGGGGCGCGAGCGGTTCAGGACGGAAAGCTGGTACGCCTTCGCCGAGAAGCTGGTCGACGATTGGGACGCTCCGGCCTTCGATCCGGGGTTCGAGGTCGACCCGCTGGAGAGCTTCGAGCCGGAGGTGACGAGGGTCTTCTCGAACCCCAGGGCGATGGTTTAACGCCCGTCGCCCCAGCGCAGGCTCGGGCCCCAGCGGGTGATGAACGCCGGCGCTTTTCACCCGCCGGGACCCCAGCCTTCGCTGGGGTGACGTTTCCGCGGAACCGCCGCGCCCGCCCCCGGTTCTCGCGCCCATGACAATCCAACCCGTCCGCTGGCCCGCGCCCCGTGAATGGTGGGCCGTGCTGGTTCGCACCTGGAAGGAGGCGGGCGACGACAATGTCGGGCTGCTCGCGGCCGGGGTCGCCTTCTACGCCTTCCTGGCGTTCGTTCCTTTGCTGGCGGCGACGGTCCTGGTCTACGGCCTCGCCGCCGAGCCGGAGACGGTCGCCAATCACATCCGCCAGCTGTTCGGAGTGCTTCCGGAGGACGCCGCGGCACTGATCGGCGACCAGCTCAAGAGCATGACCGACTCCCCCGATTCGGCCAAGGGCTGGAGCCTGGTCGTCGCCCTCGCGCTCGCCGTCTACGGCGCCAGCAAGGGCTCGGGCGCGATCGTGACCGCGCTCAACATCGCCTACGAAGTGAAGGAGAGCCGGGGCTTCATCAAGTCGACCTTCCTGTCGCTGCTGATGACGGTGGGCGCGCTCGTCGTGATGGTGATCGCGGCGGCCGGAATCTCGATGATGGCCTGGGTCGAGGCCCTGTTCCCGGGCTTCCCGGCCTGGGCGCACGACGCGTTCCAGATCCTGTTCTGGGCGGTCGCCGTGGCCGCGGTGGGCTTCGGCCTCGCCGCACTTTATCGCTACGCTCCCAACCGGCCGGACGCGCCCTGGGTCTGGGTCAGCCCCGGCTCGGCCGCCGCCACCCTGCTCTGGCTCGCCGGAAGCCTCGGCTTCGGCCTCTACGTTTCCTCATTCGGCAATTACAACGCCACCTACGGCTCGCTGGGCGGGGTCGTCGTCTTCCTCACCTGGCTCTATCTGAGCGCCTACATCGTGCTGATGGGCGGCGAGATGAACTCCGAGCTCGAGCGCCAGCAGGCGAAGGCGGCGGGGCTTCCGCCGCATCCGGCGGCGGCGGCCGAGGCGGTAAATTCCGGGGGGACGCCGAAAGCCGATCCGGAGCGAATAAGCTGGCCCATGGCGGCAGTGGGGCTGGCGCTGTCGCGCACGGGCAGGCGCTAGCCGTTGCTCAGATCGTCACCCTGGACTTGTTTCAGGGTCCAGATATCCACCCGCTGGGCGGCTCCATCCTGGATGCTGAAACAAGTTCAGCATGACGGTGCAGGGAGCGGCCCCATCCCTTGCTCAATCCAGCCGCATCGCCGTCGCCGCAAGGCTCTCCGCCTCGATCAGGATCGCATCCTCGGCCCCGGCGGTCGCGGTCTTTTCCCGTCCGACGATGACCAGCACCGGCACCGCCATCGGCGAGACCCGGTCCAATTCGACATGGACCATCGTCTGCTGGGCCCGGTCGAGAAGCCGGACCAGGCGGCCGACTTCGGTCATATTGCCGCGGGCGTCGTTCCAGGCGGCCTTGAGCAGGAGATGGTCGGGCTCGTAGCGGCGGAGCACGTCGTAGATGAGGTCGGTCGAGAAGGTCACCTGGCGGCCCGACTTGCGCTTTCCGGGATGATGCCGCTCGACGAGGCCTCCGATCACGGCGACCTCGCGGAAGGCCCGCTTCAGGAGGTTCGAGCCCTGCACCCATTCGACGAACTCGTTCTCGAGGAGATCGGGCGAGAGCAAGGCGGCGGGATCGGCGATCGGCTCGAGCGCGTAGCAGGCCAAGGCGTAATCGTTCGAGACGAAGCCCAAAGGGTTCAGGCCCGCGCTCTCCATCCGCCGGGTGATCAGCATCCCGAGCGACTGGTGGGCGTTCCAGCCCTCGAAGCTGTAGACGACCATGTAGTGGCGATGCTCGTGGGGGAAGGTCTCGACCAGGAGCTGGTCCGGGCGCGGAAGGATCGAGCGCTCGCCCTGGACCCGAAGCCAGTCGCGGACGTCGTCGGGAAAGCGCGGCCATTGTTCGCGGTCCCAGAGGAAGGCGCGGACCCGGTCGGCGAGGTTGGTGGTCATCGCCATCCGCGTTCCGACATAGGTGGGGATCCGCGCCGGCCTGGTGGTGGCCCGGACGAACAGGTCGGTGCCGTCGATCTTCTCGACCTCGAGCACCAGGCCGGCGAAGTAGAAGGTGTCCCCGGGCGAGAGGGTCGAGCCGAAATATTCCTCGACCGTGCCGAGCTTTCGGCCGCGCCGGAAGCGGACGTCGAGCAAGGGCGCGTCGACGATGATCCCGGCGTTCATCCGATGCTGCTGGATGAATCGGGGATGCGATACCCGCCAGGTGCCGTCCGGATCGCGGGTCAGGCGGCGGAAGCGATCGTAGGCGCGGAGCGAATAGCCGCCGTTCTCGATATAGGCGAGGATCTGGGCGAACAATTCCACCGACAGGCCGGAATAAGGCGCGGCGGAGCGGACCTCGTCGAGCATCTCCTCTTCGCGGAAGGGCGCGGCGCAGGCGGCGGCCATGACGTGCTGGGCAAGGACGTCGATCGCTCCCGGGCGGAATATCTCGGGATCGAGCTCCTTGTTCTCGATCGCGTCCAGGGCGGCCCGGGCCTCGAGATATTCGAAGCGATTGCCCGGGACGACGAGCGCTTCCGAAGGCTCGTCGAGCCGGTGATTGGCGCGGCCGATGCGCTGGAGCAGGCGCGACGAGCCCTTGGGCGCCCCCATCTGGATGACGAGATCGACGTCCCCCCAATCGACTCCGAGATCGAGGCTGGCGGTGCAGACGAGGCCGCGCAACCGCCCGTCGGCCATCGCCGATTCGACCTTGCGCCGGGCCTCGACCGAAAGCGAGCCGTGGTGGATCCCGATCGGCAGATGCGTGTCGTTCGCCGTCCACAGATCCTGGAAGATGAGCTCGGCGAGGCTTCGCGTGTTGCAGAAGACCAAGGTCGTCCTGTGCCGCTCGATCTCGCGCATGACGTTCGCCGTCGCCCAGCGGCCCGAATGGCCCGACCAGGGGATTCGCTCGTCCTCGGGAAGCATGATCTTGAGATCCGGCTCGGCGCCCGGCTCGCCCTGGACGATGTCGACCATCTCGATGTCGCCGTGCGGGGCGAGCCAGCCCTGATAGGCTTCCGGATCGGAGACGGTGGCGGAGAGAGCGACCCGGCGCATCGCCGGCGCGAGGCGCTGAAGCCGGGCGAGGGTGAGGGAGAGCAGGTCGCCGCGCTTGCCGCTGGCGAAGGCGTGGACTTCGTCGACCACCACCGTCCTGAGGCCGGCGAAGAGGGTGAGGCTGTCCTGGTGGCTGAGCAGGAGGCTTAGCGATTCCGGCGTGGTCAGGAGCATCTGGGGCGGCCGGGCGCGCTGGCGGGCCTTGCGGTCGGCCGGAGTGTCGCCGGTGCGGGCCTCGACCCGGATCGGGAGATCCATCTCGCCGATCGGGGTCAGCAAATTGCGCTGGACGTCGACGGCGAGCGCCTTCAGCGGCGAGATGTAGAGGGTGTGGAGGCCCTCGCTCGGCGCTTCGATCAGCTCGACGATCGAAGCGAGGAAACCGGCCAGGGTCTTGCCGGCGCCGGTGGGCGCGACGAGCAGGGCGCTCCGGCCGGCCCGGGCGGCGGCGAGCATCTCGAGCTGGTGGCGGCGCGGCGTCCAGCCCTTGGCGGCGAACCAGGAAGCGACGACGGGGGGGAGTTCCGTCATTCCGGACGTGATCCGGAACCCATGGACGCCGTCATCGACGGATCCTCAAGCGCGATGTTCATGGGTCCCGGCTTCCGCCGGGATGACTTCACGACGTCGCATCGTCCCCGCTGCGCCGTTTCTCCTCTTCCTCGCGATAGAGGTCGCGGGTGCCCTGCTCGGTGCGGTCGTCGTCGCGCTTGCCGGACTTGCGGTTGCGGAGCAGCACCCAGAGCAGGACGACCGCGAGCAGCAGCGGCCCGACGATGGTGACGATCCCCCAACTACCTCCGCCTGCGTCCATGCTTTCGCTCCCTTGGCTAGCGCTCAAATGCGGGCACGCGCTTGGCGATGCCCTTCTTCACCTTATATAGCTCCCCATGGCCCGTCTCGGTTCCTGGATCGAGCCTTTTCCCGAAGGCATTTACATCAGGCCGGCCGACGCCTGGGTCGATCCGAACGTTCCCAAGGCGCGAGTGCTCGTCACCCACGGCCATGCCGACCATGCCCGCGGCGGCCATGAGGAGGTGTTCGCCACCCCCGAGACTCTGGCAATCATGGAATGCCGTTACGGGCCGCAGCCGGGGGGAAGGGCGACGCCTTATGGCGAGGTCGTCCGGCTCGGCGAGGTGGAGGTCAGCTTCGTCCCCGCCGGCCATGTGCTCGGCTCGGCGCAGATCGTTCTCGACTATAGAGGCGAGCGGGTGGTCGTCTCGGGCGACTACAAGCGCCGTCCGGACCCCAGCTGCCCGCCCTTCGAGCCGGTGCCCTGCGACATCTTCATCACCGAGGCGACCTTCGGGCTGCCGGTCTTCCGCCATCCCGACACGTCCAGCGAGATCGACCGGCTGCTCGTCCGGCTTCACGAGAATCCGGAGCGCTGCGTTCTCGTCGGCGCCTATGCGCTCGGCAAGGCGCAGCGGCTGATGATGGAAATCCGGGGCCGCGGCTATCACGAGCCGATCTACATACACGGCGCGCTCGAGCGATTGTGCGACCTCTACCGCGAATGGGGGGTCGAGCTGGGCGACCTCCGGCCGGCCACCGGCGCCTCCAAGGACGAGCTGCGCGGAAGGATCGTCGTCGCCCCGCCGGGCTGCCTCAACGACCGCTGGTCGCGCCGACTGCCCGATCCGATCACCGCCATGGCCTCGGGCTGGATGCGGGTCCGCCAGCGCGCCCGCCAGCGCAACGTCGAGCTTCCGCTCATCGTCTCCGACCATGCCGATTGGGACGAATTGACCGCCACCATCCAGGAGCTTCGGCCCCGCGAAGTCTGGATCACCCACGGCCGCGAGGACGCTCTCAAGCATTGGTGCATGACCCGCCAGATCAAGGCGCGGGAGCTCAACCTGGTCGGGCGCGAGGACGAGGACGATTGATGTTTCCCTCTCCCTGCAGGGGAGAGGGACAGGCGCGAAGCGCCAAGGGTGAGGGCCTGAAGTCGATGGGCAAAGGCCCTCACCCTCCCACCGCTTCGCGGCGGGCCCCTCCCTCTCCCCTGAAGGGAGAGGGGTTCAGCTCTGCAGGTCGACCATCGACACGACCACGATCCCAGCCACGGCCAATATCCCCCACCTCACCCAACGCTCCAACTGGAAGCTCCCGGTCCGCGACAGGACCGCCGCGCTCGTCGGCATGATCAGGATGAAGAGGCCGAGGGTCAGCGCCGCGCCCCCTTTCCAGCCCAGCTCGAGCCCGCCCCAAATGGCGAGCGCGGCCCAGAGCACGCAGAAGAGCAGCGCTTCCGGGTAGAGCTTCGGCATCAATGCGCGACCTGCTCGCCGCGTTCGAGGCCTGAGAGGGCGAGCTGCGCGTCGATCTGGGCGACCAGTCGGGTCAGTCCGGCTTCGTCCTTGGCCTCGGCTCGGGCGACGAGGACGTCCTGGGTGTTGGAGGCCCGGAGCAGCCACCAGCCGTCGGCGGTGCTGACCCGGGCGCCGTCGGTCCGGTCGACCTCGGCGCCGCTCGACGCCAGCCGCTCCAGCACTTCCTCGACGACCGAGAACTTGCGGCTTTCGTCGACCTGGAAGCGCATCTCGGGCGTGTTGATCATCGGCGGCATCGCCGAGCGAAGGGCGGTCAGCGAGCCGCCGAGCTGGGCGACGGCGCGGATCAGCCGGAGCGCGGCGTAGATGGCGTCGTCGAAGCCATACCATTCATGCTTGAAGAAGATGTGGCCGCTCATCTCCCCCGCCAGCGGAGCGCCCGTCTCCTTCATCTTCGACTTGATCAGGCTGTGACCGGTCTTCCACATCAAGGGCGTTCCGCCGAGCTCGGCGACCCGGTCGAACAGGGCCTGGCTCGCCTTGACGTCGGCAATGATGGTCGCGCCCGGAATTTCGCGGAGCACCGGCTCGGCCAGGATCGAAAGGAGCTGGTCGCCCCAGACCACCCGGCCCTCGCCGTCGACCGCTCCGAGCCGGTCGGCGTCGCCGTCGAAGGCGACCCCGAAATCGAGGCCCTTCTCGAGCACCAGCCGCTTCAGATCCTCGAGGTTGGATTCGACGGTGGGATCGGGATGGTGGTTGGGAAAGCGTCCGTCCACTTCGGGGAAGAGGATGAAGTGCTCGCCGGGCAGGCGCTTGACCAGCCGCTCGACGACCGGCCCGGCGGCGCCGTTGCCGCAATCCCAGCCGATCCGGAACGGGCCGCCGTCGAAGCCCTCGAGCAGGCGGTCGACATAGCGCTCCATCACGTCTTCGTCGCGAACGGAGCCCGAGCCTTCCTCCCAGTCGGCCGCCAAAGCCGACCGGCCGAGCTCCTGGATGCGCTCGCCGAAGAAGGCGCCGTGCTTCAACACCATCTTGAAGCCGTTGTAATTGCCGGGATTGTGACTTCCGGTGATCATGATCCCGCCGTCGACGGGAAGCTCGGCCTCGGCATAATAGAGCATCGGGGTGGGCCCGAGGCCGATCCGGACGACGTCGACCCCGCTCGCGGTAAGCCCCTCGATCAGCGCCGTCTCCAGGCCCGGCGAGCTTTCGCGGCCGTCGCGGCCGACGGCGACGACGGATCCGCCGTCGCGGCGAACCACGGTGCCGAGGGTCCGGCCGACGGCCCTCGCGTCGTCCTCGGCCAAGGTCTCACCATAGATCCCCCTGATGTCATATTCGCGCAGGCACGTCGGGTGGAGACGATGGCTCATTTAAAACTCCGGGAAGGGGATGCGATCAAGACGCGCGAGGCGGCTTGCGGTTCATTGTTTCGGCCATCAGCGTATCGCGGGCGGCGTTGACCCGGTGGGCGAGCTCGGCCGAGCCGCCCGTATCGGGGTGGACCCTGGCGATCAGCCGCCGGTGGGCGTCGCGGATCTCGTCGAGCGTCGCCCCCTCGCTCACCCCGAGCAGGCGGCGGGCGTCCGCGGCCGGCATCGGCTTCGTCGACGGGCGCGAGCGGCGCCAGGCAGCCCAGAGCAGGGCGCTCGCCATCAAGGCGGAGCCCAAGACGAGCCTGCCCTTGGTGAACAGGCTGATTCCGAGCAGGAAGAGGGCGGCGGCGATCCCGTCCTCATAGGTGAAGCCCTTGAGCCGGCCGGTGGCGAACGCCCAGAGCAGTCCGCCGGCGGCGAGCAGGATGATTATCCCCATGGCGACTAACCGGCGAGCGCGGTCGCCTCGGGAGCGGCCACCTCTCCCGGCTGGGGCAGGGCGAAGCCGGCGATCATCTCGCGCAATTCCTGGCGGGCCGCGATATGGGCGATTCCGACCTCGCCGAGATGGGGAAGATCGAGAAGGGTCAGGCCCTTGGGAAAGAGCTCGCGGTAGATGACCCGCTCGCCGAGGCCTGGGATCACCCGGAAGCCGACCCGTCGGGAGAGCTCGCCCAGCGCCTCGCCGACCCGGCGCATGTTGCGGGCCTCGATATGCTGCATTCGGTTCCTCAGCACGACCCAGTCGACGCTGGCCCCGTGAGTCTTGGCGCGCTGGGTGCGGCTGTTCCAGACCAGCTCCGCATAGAAGCTGGGGCGGCGGACCCGGTAGGTCTCGGCGTCGACCTGGCCGATCAGGTCGAGGTCGACGAAGCTGTCGTTGATCGGAGTGACCAGGGTGTCGGCTCGGATCATGGCGGCCCGGGCGTGGGGATCGTCGCGGCCCGGAGTGTCGACGACGACGATCTCGACGCCCTCGGATATCCGCTCGAGCTGGGCTTCGATCGTCTCGCCTTTGTCCGGGTCGAATGTCTCGTAGGCGGGCATGACGAGGTCGATTCCGAGCCGTTTCACCGTCTCCGAGCGGTTGTCGAGATAGCGGCCGAGCGTGCGCTGGCGGGTGTCGAGATCGAGCGCGGCGACCCGCCGTCCGGCAGCGGCGAGAGCGACGGCGCTGTGAACCGCCGTGGTCGACTTCCCGGTGCCGCCTTTCTCATTGGCGAAAACGATGAAATGCGGCGACGCCATCTGCTACCCTTGGATTTCCGGCCTTGAATTTCTTGGCCTTGATTATGCCCTGCGTCCCCCGCAAGGGCGTCGCCCAAGCTGATATCGGAGGCTTCAACAGCGTGCAAACGGTCCGTGACATCGAAACGCTGAAGGCCGCAATGGCCCAATTGCGGGCGGAAGGGGGCCTTATCGCCTTCGTTCCGACCATGGGCGCGCTCCATGCCGGCCATATGGCCCTGGTCGCGGAGGGGCGGCGGCGGGCGAGCCATGTGGTCGCCTCGATCTTCGTCAACCCGACCCAGTTCGCCGCCCATGAGGACCTCTCCACCTATCCCCGCCGTGAGGCGACCGACGCCAAGATGCTGGAGGAGGAAGGCTGCGCCATCCTCTGGTCGCCCGACGTCGAGACCATGTATCCGGGCGGGGCCGGGATCGGCGTTCGCGCCGGCCATCTGGGCGAGGGCCTCGACGGCGCCGCCAGGCCGGGCCATTTCGACGGGGTCGCGACGGTCGTGTCGCGATTGTTCGAACAGGTCGGCCCCGACATCGCCCTGTTCGGCGAGAAGGATTATCAGCAGCTTGCCGTCATCCGGCAGATGGTCCGGGATCTCGGCCTCGCCGTCGAGATAATCGGCGTTCCCACCCAGCGCGACGCCGACGGCCTCGCACTGTCCTCGCGCAACACCTATCTGACCGACGAGGAGCGCCAGTCGGCGCGGGCTCTGCCCCGGGCGCTCGGCGAGGCGGCGGCGGCGATCCAGCGCGGCGGCGACGTCGCCGAAGCCCTCGCCACCGCCCGGGAACGTCTGTCAAAGGCCGGCTTCGATCCGATCGACTATGTCGAGCTGTGCGATTCGGAGACCCTGGCGCCGGTCACGTCGCTCGAAAGGCCGGCGCGGCTGCTGGCGGCGGCGAAGCTCGGGCGGACCCGGCTGATCGACAACCTGGCGGTGGAGCCTGCTTAGGCGTCACTACCGAAGCAGGAGAGGCGTGAATATCTCGTCATCCCGGGCTTGACCCGGGATCCATGACCACGGCTCCATGCAGGCTTGCGCTGACCGAGTTCATGGATTCCGGCCTTCGCCGGAATGACGAAAAACGGGCATGGCCCCGGCCTTCCGGGGAGCAGGAGCCCGTTCACCTGCCGTGCAGCCGCCGGTGCTAAGGCCGCGCTTTCGATCCGTGGAGAGCCCATGATTTCGACCCTCCTGGCGCTCGCCGCCGCCGCCCAGGCCGCCGGCCCCGTCGACACGCCCGCCAACCGCTACCGCGACTGCCTCGCCCTCGCCCGTTCCGCTCCGGCCCGCGCTGCCGGCCAGGCCCAGGCCTGGCTCGGCTCGGGCGGTGGACTGATGGCGGCGCAATGCCTGGGCCTCGCCTTGTCGGCGCAGGAGAAATGGGCCGAGGCCGCCGCCGCGTTCGAGGCCGCGGCGAAGGACGCGGAGTCGAAGCAGGACCGCCGCCGCGGCGATCTGTGGGTCGAGGCCGGCAATGCCCGCCTCGCCGCCGGCGACGCCGCCGGCGCGCGCAGGGCGTTCGATTCGGCGCTGGCGACCGGGACGCTCATCCCGCAGCTCGAAGGCGAGGTTCACCTCGATCTCGGCCGGGCCGCGGTCGCGCTCGGCGACCCGGCGGCCGCCCGGGTCCAGATCGACAAGGGGCTCGTCCTGGTGCCGAAGGACCCGTTCGGATGGTATCTGTCCGCGGCGCTGGCGAGGAAGCAGAACGATCTCTCGATCGCCAAAGACCATATCGCCAAGGCGGTCGCACTCGCGCCCGACGATGCCCAGATATTGCTCGAAGCGGGCAACATAGCCGGCCTGTCGGGCGAGAAGGACGCCGCGCTCGGTCTCTACGCCCGGGCGGCTCGGGCCGCCCCGGGCACGGAGGCCGGCAAGGCCGCGCAGGCCGCAATCGCCGCCAACGAGGGGAAATAATTTCTGCCTCCCTGCCGCAAAGCGGTGGGGAGGGGGACCATGCGTAGCATGGTGGAGGGGTAACCGGCTCGGATTAAACGTTTCCCGGTGCCAACCTCCTGCTTCCGCGCCTTCTACCCCTCCACCACCTTCGGTGGTCCCCCTCCCCATCTGACGGTGGGGAGGCAAAGAGACGTCAATCCAGATAGAAATCCACCGTCGTCACCACCCGCACCTTCTGGAAGGGCGAGTCCCCGGCCGACGAGCCGCCTTCGCCGTCGACGTCGCCGTCGCGCGCTCCGATCGAGAAATAGCCCTGGGTGGCCGATCGGATCCCGCCGACCCCGGTGCCGCTGTCGCGGGCGAATTGAAGCGCACTGTCGCGGGCGTTGCGGGTCGCCTCGGCGATCATCTCGGGCTTGATCTGGTTCAGCCGGGTGAAGCTGTAGACCATCCCGCTCCCGTCCTCGAGCGCCACTCCGCCGCGGATCAGGTCGGCCTGGCGGGCGAAAGCGGAGCGCGCGCGCATCACGTCGCCGGTGCGCAGCTGGATGCGCTGGCGGACGGTGACGCTGTTCTGGCCCCGATTGTTGTCGTAAAATTGGTTTACCGAGGCGCCGGTGTCGCTGAGGTCCTTGTCGGTGAAGCCGTGGCGCTTGAAGAAGGCGCGGACCGCCCGGCTCTTCTCGTCGACCGCCGCCTGCACCGGGCCGAGCTCGGTCCCCTGCTCCGAATAAGCGATCGTCCAGGTCGAGAGGTCGGCGGTGACGTTACGCTCGGCCAGCCCGCGCACCGTCACCGCCCGATCGGCCATCCGAGCCCGCCTCAGTCCGTCGCCGAGCAGATAGCCGCCGACGATGATCGCCAGCGCCAGAATGACGGCCCCGAAAAGAAGCATGTTGTTGCGATCGTCGATCCAGCGCCCGGCCATGCCATCCTCCTGCTATCGGAGCATCCTGTTACGTTGCCGATGAACCGTGCATTTATAGCGGTGAACTGAAGATAACAAGAATTTTCGTTCTGAGAATCCGAGGCGTTTATCCCAGTCCGACGGACCAAGATTATTTTTTGGGAAGGCGCGAAGGTACAAGGGGGAAATGGCGCTACGCGCGGAGATATTCCTTGTACCTTCGTGTCTTCCTTCCAAAAAATGGGTTCGCAGGAAGACCGGGGAAACGCACTCGAACCGCGGCCTCATTCCGCCGGCGCGAGCGTTTCCGTCCTTTGCTCGGTCAGCCGCGCCGCCAGCCCCCGGCGGTCGATCTTTGGAAACTTGACGGCGGCGAAGGCCAGGAAGGCGTCGCGATAGCGAAGCCAGGCGCGCTGGGCGTCGCGAATGCCCTCGCGCGTCACCGCGCCCGGCGACTCGGACGGCAATGTATCGCGCATCAGCTGCCGGTAAGCGGCGTTGAGCTTCGAATCCGCCGCTTCGTAGGCGGCCGCGCCGCCGGACGGCCTGTAGCGGCCGGACAGGCTTCCCAGACGCATCGTGAATTGATCGCGCACCGCTTCTTCAGCCTCCACCACCATCGCTCCGCGCGCCGTCCCCGACAGATCGACCTCGCCCGAGCCATGGGCTTCGACATAAGCTTCGTGCGCCTGGCGGGCGCGGTCGAAAGCCCGTCTTTCCGCCGCGCTCCAGCCGCGCGTTCGCGCCTTCAGCTCGGACTCGCGCGTGGCGCCGTCGATATTGGCCTGGTGGCTTGCGCACCAGCCCATGGCGAGGCCGCTGGTGATGTCGTCGCAATAGTGGAAATCCTGGCGCGTCCAGCCCTTCGCCTTGAGCTCCGCCAGGTGGCTCACCCGCCCGTGCGATTCCATGGCCGCGCCATCGAGCCCGCAGGCGAGGTGGGTGGCGACGTCCAGGTCCCGCTTCGCGCCGTAGCCGTTGGCGTAGATCGTCATCAGCATCGTTCGTCCGGCGAAGACTTCGCCGTTGCCGCCGTCCGCCTCGAGGAAGGCGCATTGCCGCGCCCGAACCGGATCCGAGGGCATGCCGATCCCGTAATAGAGCGCTTCGGAATCGCAGCCCCTGAGCGAAGCGGCGGTGGCGGCGTCGGGCCGGTCCGACGCCGGCGGCTCCCGGCCGCGAAGCTTTCGGCAGACCGCCTTCGACGTCTCGAACCCGGCCGAGCCGGCCCATTCGTCCTTGGTGTCGCCCCAGTCCGGGGCCGGCTCCACCGCGGCGGCGATGGCCAGGGCCATTGCGAGGAACGGGAAGGGCTTCACCCGAGCCTTCTATGACGGCGCCGGCGGGCGGCCAAGACCTTCACGACTCAGGCTGCGCGCTGTAGGGCGGGGCCATGAAATATCTCCACACCATGATCCGGGTTTCCGACCCTGAGGAAACCGTCCGCTTCTTCGAGCTGCTCGGGCTGACGGAGCTCAGGCGCTTCGACAACGAGGCGGGCCGCTTCACCCTCATCTTCCTCGCCGCGCCCGGCGACGAGGAGGCCCAGGTCGAGCTCACCCACAATTGGGACGAGAAAGGCTATGGCGAAGGCCGCAATTTCGGCCATCTCGCCTACCGCGTCGACGATATCTACGAAAGCTGCCGAAAGCTGATGGAGGGCGGAATCACCATCAACCGGCCGCCCCGCGACGGCCGAATGGCCTTCGTACGGAGCCCCGACAACGTCTCGATCGAATTGCTCCAGGCCGGCGAAGCGCTGCCGACCGCCGAGCCCTGGGCGTCGATGGCGAACACCGGCCACTGGTAGAATCATGGCCGACCTGCTCCTCAACATCGACGTGCCGGACATGGAGCGGGGCATCGCCTTCTACACCGCCGCGCTCGGGCTGGAGGTCGGGCGCCGCTTCGATTCGGGATTCGTCGAGCTGGTCGGCCGCGACGTCCCAATCTACCTTCTTTGCAAGGAGGCCGGCACCCCGATCGGCCCGGCCGGCGGCGACCGCCGCCGCTACGAGCGCCACTGGAGCCCGGTCCATGCCGACTTCGTCGTCGACGACATCGAGAGCGCGACCGCCCGCGCCGAGGCCGCGGGCGCGGTCCGGGAAGGCGATACCTGCGAGGCTCCTTACGGGAAGCTCGCAATGTTCGCCGACCCCTTCGGCCACGGCTTCTGCCTGATCGAGTTCAACGCGGCGGGCTATGACGCCGTCGCCACCTGACGCGCGCTGGCCCGGCCGAGGCTTCGCCGCCTTGCTCGGCAGCCGCCACCCGATCCTGCTTGCGCCCATGGCCGGCGCCGGCGCGGTGGACCTTGCCGCTGGAGCGATCGCGGGCGGCGGCGTGGGTTCGCTTCCCTGTGCCCTGCTTGCGCCCGAAGAGATGCGGTCTCAGGTTGCGGCGTTGCGGGCCCGCGCGCCCGGTCCGATCAACCTCAATTTTTTCTGCCACGACGTGCCCGCCGGGGGCGACGAGAGCGCCTGGCGCTCACTGCTCGCGCCCTTCTACGAACGCTTCGGTGTCGAGGCCGCGGGCGCAGCCGGCCCTGTCCGTCGCCCGTTCGGCTCCGAGATGTGCGCGGCCGTCGAAGCGGTAAGGCCCGAGCTGGTCAGCTTCCATTTCGGACTGCCCGAAACGGCCCTGCTCGACCGGGTTCGAGCCGCGGGCTCGAAGGTGATCGCAACCGCCACGACGATCGAGGAAGCGCGCTGGCTGGCCGAGCGCGGGATCGACGCGATCGTTGCCCAGGGCTGGGAGGCGGGCGGCCATTCCGGTCGCTTCCTCGATAGCGGCCCCGACGAGCAGATGGGCCTGTTCGCACTGCTTCCCCAGATCGTCGACGCCGTCCCCTTGCCTGTCATCGCTGCCGGAGGAATCGCCGACGGACGCGGGATCGCCGCCGCGATGATGCTGGGCGCTGCGGCGGTGCAGATCGGCACCGCCTATCTCCATTGCCCGGAAAGCCTGATTGGGCCGGCCCACCGAGCCGCCTTGGCATCGGCGACGGCGGAGCGCACCGTCTTCACCAACCTGTTCAGCGGCGGTCTCGCCCGCGGGCTGTGGACCCCGCCGATGGAGGAACTCGGCCCGATCCGGTCCGAGGCGCCACCATTCCCGCTTGCGACGGCGGCGTTGTCGCCGCTCGCCGCGGCGGCCGCACGGCGCGGCGAGACCGGCTTCCGGCCGATGTGGGCCGGGCAGGCCGCGCGGCTCGGCCGGCCGCTGCCGGCCCGCGCGCTGACCGAGCTCCTGGCCGCCGACGCTCTGGCGCGGATCGGCGCGAGGGGCTAGATCGGCGGCCATGCTCGACATCGCCCGGATCCCCGTCCTTTCCGACAATTACGTGTGGCTGGTCCACGAGCCGGGCTCCGGCGAGACGGCCGTGATCGATCCCGCCGTCGCCGGGCCGGTGCTCGCCGAGGCGCAGGCGCGGGGCTGGCGGATCACCCAGATCTGGAACACCCACTGGCATCCCGACCACACCGGCGGCAACGAGGCGATCAAGGCGGCGACCGGCGCCTTCGTCACCGGTCCCGCCGCGGAAGCCGGCCGGATCCCGACGCTCGACCGCCAGGTGCGCGAAGGCGACCGGGTCGCGCTCGGCCCGGTCGAGGCCGAAGTGCTCGAGGTCCCAGCCCACACGGCCGGCCACATCGCTTACCATCTGCCTTCGGAGGAGGTCGTGTTCGTCGGCGACACCTTGTTCGCCATGGGTTGCGGCCGGCTGTTCGAGGGCACGGCCGAGCAGATGCATTCCAACCTCCAGCGCCTGGCCGAGCTCCCGCCGGCGACTCTCGCTTATTGCGCGCATGAATATACGCTCGCCAACGGCCGCTTCGCCGTGACGGTGGAGCCGGATAATGAGGCGCTGGCGGCCCGCTTGGCGGACGTCGAGGCGGCGCGGGCCTCGGGCGACCCGACGGTGCCGACGACGATCGCGCTCGAACTCGCCACCAACCCGTTCATGCGCGCTTCATCGGCGGCGGAGCTTGCTGATCTTCGCCGGGCCAAGGATAATTTTCGTAGCTGAGGGGCCTTCCCGGCACGCCGGACGTTACAGCCCCGAGGAGCCCAGGGATGAAACATTTTCTACTGATCGCTTCAGCCTGCCTCGCCGCAGGATGCACCACGGACGAACCCGGCGACCGGGTCGAAATGCGGGCCGATGACGAAGCCTCGCTCGCCGCTCAGCTGAACGGTTTCGAGCCGGACGGACCGCCGGTCCAGTGCGTCAACTCGCGCGACCTCAAGGGCAATCGCTCCGCCGGCGAGACGGCGATCGTCTTCTCGGGCGTGGGCGGCCGCAAATGGGTCAACCGGCCCGCCGCGGGATGTCCCGATCTCGGCTTCAGCCGGGCGCTCAAGACCCGCACCCCAGGCACCCGCCTCTGCCGCGGCGATATCGCCACCGTGTTCGACCCGGTTTCCCGGATCGATTATGGCGGCTGCGGTCTCGGCGACTTCGAACCCTATCGGCGGGTGAAGAGCTAGTTTCTGCCTCCCCATCGCGAAGCGATGGGGAGGGGGACCACCGAAGGTGGTGGAGGGGTAATTGACTCGGCCTGCGAGGTCGGGATCGGTCCCTCATGCGTCGGTGCCAGCTACCCCTCCGCCATGCTTCGCATGGTCCCCCTCCCCATCTTCGATGGGGAGGCAAATCACTTCTTGTACAATCCGTCCAGCCGTCCGCCGTAGGCGGCGCGGATGACGTGGCGGCGGATCTTGATCGAGGGGGTGAGCTGCTCGTTTTCGGTCGAGAAAGGCGCGTCGGCGAGGATGAAGCGCCGCACCTTCTCGATCACCGACAGGTCGGCATTGACCCGGTCGACCGACGCCGAAAGCGCCCGGTAATAGTCCGGATCGCCCCGAAGCGCGGCCGGATCGCGCGCCTTGCCGTTCGCACTCGACCATTCGGCGGTCCACTCGGGATCGGGAACCAGAAGGCCGACCAGATAGGGCCGGCGGTCGCCTACCACCATCGCCTGCAATATTTCCGGCTGGAGGGTCAGCATCCCCTCCACTTTCTGCGGGGAGACGTTGTCGCCCTTGTCGTTGACGATGAGGTCCTTCTTGCGGTCGGTGATGACGATCCGCCCCGCTTCGTCGATATGGCCGACGTCGCCGGTGTGGAGCCAGCCGTCGATGAGCGACTTCTCGGTCTGAGCCGGGTTGCGCCAATAGCCCTTCATGACCAGCTCGCCCCGGACCAATATCTCGCCGTCCTCGGCGATCCTGACCTCGGTGTTCTTGAGCGGCGGCCCGACCGTGTCCATCTTCACGCCCGCCTTCGGCCGGTTGCAACTGATCACCGGCCCCGATTCGGTCTGGCCATATCCCTGGAGGACGGTGAGTCCGATCGAATGGAAGAATATGCCGACGTCGGGATTGAGCGGCGCTCCGCCCGACACCATCGCCTTCACCCGGCCGCCGAAGCGGGCGCTGATCTTGGGGCGGAACAGCCGGTCAAGGATGAGGTCCATCGGCCGGTCCCACAGGCTCTTGGTGCCGGCATAATCCCTGGCGCCGATCTCGAGCGCCCGTTTCATCAGATAGTTGGCGACCTTGCCCTGCTTCTCGACATTCTTGAGGATGCGCTGCCTGAGCACCTCGAACAGCCTCGGCACCACGATCATCAGGGTCGGCTTCGTCTCCTCGATGTTCGAGGCGAGCTTTTCCAATCCTTCCGAATAATAGATCTGCCCGCCGATCCCGATCGGGAAGAACTGGCCGCCGCTATGCTCGTAGGCGTGGCTCGGCGGGAGGAAGGAGAGGAACACCTCCTCGCCCACGCCGAAGTCCTCTGAGATGACTTCCACGCAGCCCGCGACGTTGTGGAGGATGGCGCCGTGATGCTGCATCACCCCGCGCGGCGCTCCGCCGGTCCCCGACGTGTAGATCAGGCAGGCGAGATCGTCGCGCGTCACCGAGGCCGCCGCTTCGGCGCAGGCGGCGACGTCGGGCGCGTGGGCGGCGATCAGCGCGTTCCAGTCGTGGAACCCGACATTGCCGGACTGGCCGCCGGGCAGGGCCTCGATGCCGATGACATGCTCGCAATTGCTCGATCGGATCGCCGCCGGGAGCAATGGCCGGGCCAGCTTCTGGGTCGAGACGATCACGGCCCGGGCGCCGCTGTCGTCGAGGATATGCTGGTGATCGCGTTCGGTGTTGGTCGTGTAGGCGGGGACGGTGACGCAGCCCGCGGTCATGATGGCGAGATCGGCGATGCACCATTCCGGGCGGTTCTCCGACACCAGCATGATCATGTCGCCCGGCCTCAGCCCGATCGCCTTGAGCCCGGCGGCGAGCGAGCAGACCCGCTCGGCGGCCTCGCGCCAGCTGATCGAGCGCCAGGCCCCGTCCTTCTTCGCCCAGAGGAAGGGCGCGTCGCCCTTCTGCGCGGCGCGGGCGAAGAACATGGCGACCAGATTGGGGAAATGTTCGAGCTCGCGCATGGTCCTCGTCCCTCCCTCCGCCGACGCCGCGCTCATTCCGGCGGACGCTCTGCGGCCCCGGCGCGGACGATCTGCGTGACCGCTCCCGTCTCGCTCATCCCGACGCCTTCGCTGCGCGGATCGGCGGCGCCGACCCATCGGCCGTTGACCCGCTCCACCGCATTCGCCTTGAGGCCGAGCGGCGCCACCCGCACATCGTGGCCAAGCGCCCGAAGCGCCGGCGCGAGCGTTTCGAGCGAAGTCCCCTTCTCCAGAATGGCCGTGTCGCCGGGGGAGAAGACCAGCCCGAGGGCGATCGAATCCTGGGCGCTCATCTTCCAGTCGAGAACCGCGACCAGCGCCTTGGCGATCTGCGAGATGATCGTCGGGCCTCCCGCCGCGCCGAGCGCGATCCTGACCTTTCCGTCGGGGCCGTAGACGATGGTCGGCGCCATCGAGCTGCGCGGCCGCTTGCCGCCCTCCACCCGATTGGCGACGAGGAAGCCGTCCTTCTCCGGGATTGTGTCGAAATCCGTAAGCTCGTTGTTGAGCAGGGTTCCGTCGACCGACAGGCCGGAGCCGAACACGCTCTCGATGGTCGTCGTCACCTGGGCGATATTGCCGTAGCGGTCGGCGACGGAGAGGGAGGTCGTCCCCGCCCGCTCGCCCGGCGGCGCGCGCAGACGCGCCGGCGCGCCCCGCGGCGCCCCCGCCGTCACCCGCGCCATGGTCCGGTCGGGCGAGATCAGCGCCGAGCGCGAGGCGAGATAGCCGGGATCGAGCAGGCCGGCGGTGGGAACGTGAACGAAATCCGGATCGCCGATGTAAAGGTCCCGATCGGCCCAGGCGAGGCGTGAGGATTCGGCGAACAGGTGCCAGGCGACCGGCGAATCGGGTCCGAGCGCGGCCATGTCGAACCGCTCGAGCTGCTTGAGGATCATGAGCACCGTGATCCCGCCCGAAGACGGCGGACCCATGCTGCACACCTTATAGATGCGGTAGCGACCGCAGACCGGTGGCCTCGGCCTGGCGCGATAGGCGGTGAGATCGGCGAGCGTCATCTTCGACGGGTTGCGCGCCGCATTGTTGACCGTCGCCACCAGCTTGCGGCCTTGCGCGCCCCCATAAAAGGCATCGGGACCCGCCTTCGCGATCCGATCGAACAGGGCCGCCTGCTCCGGATTTCGGACCCGCGTTCCGGCCGGCAACGCCTTTCCGTTGGAGTCGAGGAAGACCTTGCCCGCACCGGCGTCGATGAAGCCGGAATAGCGCGACAGCATGCTTGCGAACCGCGGGCTCAGGACCCAGCCGTCTCGCGCCAGCCGGATCGCGGGCTGGAACAGGGCGGCCCAAGGAAGGCGCCCGCCGTCCCGGTGCGCCATCGCCATCGCCCGCAGAGTGCCGGGCACGCCGACGCTTCGCCCGCCCGGAACGGCGTTCTGGTGGCTCAGCGGCGTGCCGTCCGGGCCGTAGAACCAATGCGTATCCGCGGCCTTGGGCGCCGCTTCGCGCCCGTCGATCGTGGTGGTCGCCCCGGTTCGGGCGTCGTGCCGAACGAAGAAGGCGCCGCCGCCGATCCCGGCGCTCTGAGGCTCGACGACGTTCAACGCCAGCATGGTCGCGATCGCCGCGTCGGTGGCGCTGCCGCCCTTGCGGAGGGTTTCGACGCCCGCCGCGGCCGCCCGCGGATCCGCCGCCGAGACCATCCCGGACGCGGTCGGAGCTTCGGGGCGCCCCGGTTTGCGCGCTTCGGCGGGGGTGGCCGCGAGGACCAGGAGGAGGGCGAAGGGCGCGAGGCGGGACAAGCGGGTCAGCATGGCCGGGGACACTAGCCGGATGCTCCCGCGCCGCAAGGGCTAAGGCGAGTCGGCGCCGACCGCCTCGCCGAGAGTCGCGAAGCCGTCGCGGGCGAGCAGGTTCCGAAGCTCCCCGACGATCGCCCGGGCGACTCCCGGCCCCTGGTAGACCAAGGCCGTGTAGAGCTGGACGAGGCTCGCTCCGCCCCGGATCCGGGCATAAGCGTCGACCCCGTTCTCGATCCCTCCCACCGCGATCAGGGGCAGGACGCCGCCGGTGGCGGAGCGGAAATCCTTCAGCCGCTGCAGGGCGAGGTCCTTGAGCGGCGCTCCCGACAGGCCTCCCGCTTCCCCTTTATGCCTCGAGTGCAAAGGCGGCCGCGACAAGGTGGTGTTAGCGACGATCAGAGCGTCCATTTTGGAATCGATCGCGGCTCGGGCGATATCGTCCATTTCGCTCATCTCCAGATCGGGCGCGATCTTCAGAAAGACGGGGGCTTGGCCGCTTCGCGCCCCCGCGATCGCGGCAAGAAGCTCGGACAGCGCACCCTTGTCCTGAAGGGTCCTGAGCCCGGGCGTGTTGGGCGAAGAAATATTGATCGTCAGATAGGCGGCGAGAGGCGCCATCTCGGCCACCCCCGCGACATAGTCGGCGATCCGGTCGCCGCTCTCCTTGTTCGCTCCGACATTGACCCCGACGATCCCCCGCCGTCGCCCCGCCAGCCGCGCCCGGGCCACCTCGAAGCCGGCGTTGTTGAACCCCATCCGGTTGATCACCGCCCGGTCCTCGGCGAGCCGGAACAGCCGCGGCCGCGCATTCCCCGCCTGGGGCCGCGGAGTCACCGTCCCGATCTCGACGAAGCCGAAGCCGAAGCCGAGCATCTGGCGGAAGACTTCGCCGTCCTTGTCGAAGCCCGCGGCGAGACCGACCGGGTTGGGGAAGTCGATCCCGGCGACCCGGATCGCGAGCCTGGGGTCCGTCGGCGGCGGAATTCCCGCTGGAACGGCCTTGAGCCCCCGAATCGTCAACCGATGCGCCCTCTCCGCGTCGAGCGCGAAGAAGAGCGGCCGGACCAGGGGATAGAGCGCCATGGGGGGGGCCTATGGCACAGCCTTTCCTACCTGACGAATTTCAAATGTTTCCGCCATCGGCCCGTCAGGTGCGGCCTGTAGACCGGCGAAATGGAAAGGACACCGGACCCTCGCGATCGTCGGCACCTCGAACGGGACTGCCCGTTCGCCGCCGCCGTCGTCCGGTTCCTGGTCTGGGCCACGCGCAACAACGCGTCGAGCCCCGGCCGGCAGGACATCGCCCCATCGGCCGTCACCGCGGCCGCAACCCCAGACAGGAAATGAGAAACGCCATGAACATCTCTACCAAGATCCTCCTCGCGGCTTCGATCGGAATCGTCCCCGTCGCCGCTTTCGCCGCCGTCAACGTTCCCGATCGCCTTCCGACCGACTCGGAGCGCGCGGCGATCGAGCAGGTGCTCAAGGCCAACGGTTTCGTCAGCTGGGACGACATCGAGTATGACGACGGCCGCCGCTGGGAAGTGGACGATGCCCGCCTCGCCAACGGCCGGGCCTACGACCTCAAGCTCGCGCCCGAGACTCTGCGAATCACCCGCCGCACCCGCGACGATTGAGCCCGGTCAACGCCGGACGCCGCCGGGCCTTCCAGCGAAGCCTCGCTTCCTGGAGGTCCGGCGGTCCTGCGTCATGCCTTGGCCGGGAACGCGATCCGGGCCTCCAGCCCCGGCGCGCCGGAGCGGAATTCCAGGGTCGCGCCGTGGAGCCGGGCGATCGCGGTGACCAGCGACAGCCCGAGGCCGAAGCCCGCGACTCCGGCGGCGGCCGGCGTTCGGAAGAAGCGCTCGGCCATCCGGCCCATCGAACCCTCGGGAACCCCGGGGCCCGTATCCCCCACTTCGAGCCGAACGCCCGAGCCGTCCCGGACCAGGCCGACCCGGACCTCGCCGCCGGCGGGCGTGAATTTGATCGCATTGTCGACCAGGTTCGCCACCGCCTGGAACAACAGGTCCCGATCGCCGGCGACCGTCAATCCCGCCTCGACCTCCTGGCTCAGCCGGAGGCCATTCTCTTCCGCGGCCGGCGCGTAGAGCTCGGCGGCATCCCGGACCAGCTCCGAAATGTCGACAGGGCCGAATTGCGCCTCATGCCGCCCGCTTTCGATCCTGGAGATTCGAAGCACAGCGTCGAACAGGGATTGCAGGCGATCCGCCTCGTCGAGCGCTTCGGCCATCGCTTCCGCGCCGCCGCCGCCCGAGGCCGCCCGGCGCAGGCTCGCCTGAAGCCGGGTCAGAGGCGTCCGAAGCTCGTGCGCGACGCTGTCCGAAGCCGTCCTCACCGCCTCGATTCCCGCTTCGACCCGGTCGAGCATCAGGTTGAGGGTCGCCGCCAGCCGGTCGAACTCGTCGCCGCTCCCGCTCAGCGGCACGCGTCCGGCAAGGTCGCCGGCCATGACCCGGCGGGCGGCGCCGCTGACCGCTCCGAGCCGGCGTCCGATCGCCCAGTTCATCAGCAACGCGCCCAGCGTGGCGAGGATCAGGGTGGCTCCGACGAGATAAAGGGCCGCCGCGGCGATCGCCTCTTCCAGATCGTCCAGCTCCTCGACGTCGCGCCCGATCATCAGCCGGGATCCGTCGCTCAGCCGGCGGTCGAGGACCAGCGCCTCATGGTCGTCCTCGTCGCCGTCGCGATAGATGTCGGCTTCGATCGAGCGCCAGCGCGGCCCCGCGAAAGCCGGCCAGCTCGGCAGGTTGGTCGATACCGTCCGGCCCTCCGGGTCGGCCAGCAGGTGGAACCCCGCCCGAGCGGCCGGCGCCCCGGCGCGCGCTTCGAGCTGCAGTGCCAACGCGTGCCGGTCGCCGCGAAAGGCGGCCGCGAAGCCGTCCGATTCCGACTGAAGCGCCTCGCGCACCGCGTTTCGGGGCCAGGTGATGCTGACCAGCTGATAGGTCCCGAGCAGGAGCGCGAGCGACGTGGAGAAGAGCAAGGCGTAGATCGCCGCCAGCCGGAACGAGAAGCTCCTCAGAAGCTTCATTCGCCGGCCCTCAGCATATAGCCCGCGCCCCGAACCGTGTGGACGAGCGGCACCGGGGAAATGGCGGCGAGCTTCTGGCGGAGGCGGCTCAGATGCTGGTCGATGACGTTGGTCTGCGGATCGAAATGATAATTCCAGACATGCTCGAGCAGCATCGAGCGCGTGACCACGCGCCCGGCATGGCGGGCGAGCAGCTCGAGAATCCGGTATTCCCGGGCGGTGAGATCGACCGGCCGTCCTTCAAGCTCCACCCGGTGGCCGAGCCGGTCGATCGCCAGCGGCCCGACCCGGACTTCCTGAGGCTCCTCGGCCAGCGCTCCGCGGCGGCTCAGGGCGTCGACCCGGGCGAGAAGCTCCGACATCGCCACCGGCTTGGCCAGATAATCGTCGCCGCCGGCGCGAAGGCCCTTGACGCGCTCGTCGACGTCGCCGAGCGCGCTGAGGATCAGCACCGGCGTCGAATCGCCGGTCGCGCGCAAGGTCTGGAGAATCTTGAGGCCGTCGACGTGCGGAAGCATCCGGTCGAGCAGGATGAGGTCGTAGCGCTCGGTCGACGCCTGGAGGAGCCCGGACCGGCCGTCGGTGCGCAGGTCGACGATATGGCCCTCTTCCTCCAGCCCCTTGCGAACGAAGGCGGCGACGCGCGGGTCGTCCTCGACGAGCAATATCTGCATTCCCGCTCTTTCCCAGAGACGGTCCCGGGAGACAATGGCCGAGGCTACCGCCGTCATCCTGAACTTGTTTCAGGATCCAGTCCTTCGCCTCCCGAGCGTGTGACCGGCTGGACCCTGAAACCGGTTCAGGGTGACGACGTGGCGTGCCGAGGACAGCGCTTGATTTCCAGCCTGTCCGGCGCCACATGCAAATCGGAACGATTTGGTCGGATTAACGCGTGCGCCTTACCTCCCTTGCCGATTATGCCGTGGTCGTGATGGCGACGGCGGCCCGCTATCCGGCGGGGGCGTCGCTGTCCGCGGGCCTGCTCGCCCGGGAGACGGGCGTTCCTTTGCCGACGACTCAGAAGGTCATGGGGAGGCTCGCCTCGGCCGGGCTCCTCGTTTCCGCGCGCGGCGCCGGCGGCGGCTTCAGGCTCGCCCGGCCGGCCGGTGGGATCAGCCTCGCCGACATCATCGAGGCGGTCGAGGGGCCGATCGCGATGACCAATTGCATCGAAGGCTCGATCCACGATTGCGCGCTCGAGGGGAGCTGCCGGGTCAAGCCCCATCTCAATGCGGCCAACGACGCGGTGCGCGGGGCGTTGGCGGCGGTTTCGCTGCTGCACCTTTCCCAAGCCCCCGTTCGGCCTGAGCTTGTCGAAGGCCTTCCCTTTTCTTCGGCCGGCGCGCCCGAAATAGAGGGCTTCGACAAGCTCAGCCCGAACGGTGTTGGCGCCGAGGAATTTTCACGATGACCGACCTACGCAACCAGGAAGCCCAGGAGGCGGTCGACCGCGCCTCGACCTACGAATGGGGCTTCACCTCCGACATCGAGCAGGATTTCGCCCCCAAGGGCCTCAACGAGGACACCGTCCGATTCATCTCGGCGAAGAAGAACGAGCCCGAGTGGATGCTCGAGTGGCGGCTCAAGGCCTATCGCGCCTGGCTGACCATGGAGGAGGTGAGCTGGGCCAAGCTCGACATCCCCCCGATCGATTTCCAGGACGCTTATTATTACGCCGAGCCCAAGGCCAAGCCGACGCTCGGCTCGCTCGACGAGGTCGATCCGGAGATTCTTCGGGTTTATGAGAAGCTCGGCATTCCCATCGAGGAGCAGAAAGTGCTCGCCGGGGTCGAGGGCGCTCGCAAGGTTGCGGTCGACGCCGTGTTCGACAGCGTCTCGGTCGCCACCACCTTCCGGGCCGAGCTCGAGCGCGCCGGAGTCATCTTCCGCTCCATCTCCGAGGCGATCCGCGAATTCCCCGACCTCGTCCGCAAATATCTCGGCTCGGTGGTGCCCCAGCGCGACAATTATTTCGCCTGCCTCAACGCGGCGGTCTTCTCCGACGGCACCTTCGTCTACATCCCGGAAGGGGTGCGCTGCCCGATGGAGCTCTCCACCTATTTCCGGATCAACGCCGCCAACACGGGCCAGTTCGAGCGCACCCTGATCGTCGCCGACAAGGGCAGCTACGTCTCCTATCTCGAAGGCTGCACCGCGCCGATGCGCGACGAGAACCAGCTCCATGCGGCGGTCGTCGAATTGGTCGCGCTCGACGACGCCGAGATCAAATATTCGACCGTCCAGAATTGGTATCCGGGCGACGCCAACGGCCTTGGCGGGATCTACAATTTCGTCACCAAGCGCGGCGCCTGCCGGGGCGCCCGGTCGAAGATCAGCTGGACCCAGGTCGAGACCGGCTCCGCCATCACCTGGAAATACCCGTCCTGCATCCTCCAGGGCGAGAGCAGCGTCGGCGAATTCTATTCGGTCGCGGTCACCAACAACCGCCAGCAGGCGGACACCGGCACCAAGATGATCCACATCGGCAAGAACAGCCGCTCGACCATCGTGTCCAAGGGCATCAGCGCCGGCCGCTCGAACAACACCTACCGGGGCCTCGTCCGGGTGCTCGCCAACGCCGAGAACGTCCGCAACTTCACCCAGTGCGATTCGCTCCTGCTCGGCGACCAGTGCGGCGCCCACACCGTTCCCTATATCGAGGTCCGCAACCCCACCGCCCAGATCGAGCATGAGGCGACCACCTCGAAGATCAGCGACGACCAGCTCTTCTACGCCATGCAGCGCGGCCTTTCCCAGGAGGATGCCGTCGCCCTCATCGTCAACGGCTTCGCCCGCGAGGTGCTGAAGCAATTGCCGATGGAATTCGCGGTCGAGGCCCAGAAGCTGCTGGGGATCAGTCTCGAGGGTTCGGTCGGATGAGCCTTGCCCTTAGCTGTCATGCTGAACTTGTTTCAGCATCCAGTCCTCCGCCTCTTGGGCGGGCGACCAGCTGGACCCTGAAACAAGTTCAGGGTGACGTATCTTGGTATGGCGCCGAGGCGAACATCCCGCAATGCATCAGCCTCGAAGTGAGCGCCGGATGAGCCTCTTTTCCCGCCTTTTTTCGAGTCCGTTGGACGAGTCGCTCACCGATCGGGATAGCGCCGCGTACGTGGACTTCCTGCGGGACGCTTCGAGACCGAAGGCGCTCGACCCCGAATTCGACAGCCTACTGGCCAGGGCGCTGCGCTGGGAGATCGCCCCGGACGGCACGCTCGAGCTTCTGCCTTTGACCGAAGATCAGCGCGAGCAATATGATTTCGTCGCGGTCTGCGAACAGGCCGGACGGACCCTCCACCTCCTCGATTCGAGGCCGGTCTGGGCGCCCGGCATTCCCTATATTCCTTCGTTCCTTCTGATCGAGGCCGGCGACGATATGGCGTCGGTGAGGCCGCTCGGGACGTTCGACTGCAAGCCGGAGGCCTGGACCTTCGACTGGCTCGGCGAGCCCGGTCTCGGTGGAAGGAGCGGGGAGTGACGATGCTAATCTTGCTCGCGGCGGCCTATGCGCAAGCTTTCGAGGATCCCTGTCCCTTCTCACTGGTGCTGAAGGGCCAGCCGTCCACGATAGCCCCGCACACGCGCGATTACATCCGTTGCATGACTTTACCCCATCTGCCGATCGAGAGCGGCCTCGCCGAGCGCCTTGAACGATGCGCACCCGTGCGCGCGCGCAGTCTCGCTTCGGCGCGAGCGGCGTTGGCCGGCAAGTCGCGCTATCGGCGCAATCCGGGCGCGGCCGAGCGCGCCGCGGCCGCGCCTTTTGGTTGGATCGACCGCATGGCGACCAATTTCCCGGGGTGCGAAACGCGTCTCGTCATTGCCGGCGACGGAAACAGGATGCCTGATGCTGAGAATTGAAAACCTCCACGCCACCGTCGCCGACAAGCCGATCCTGAAGGGCCTCACGCTCGCCGTGAACGCCGGCGAGGTTCACGCCATCATGGGGCCGAACGGCGCCGGCAAGTCGACGCTCGCCTATGTGCTCGGCGGGCGGCCGGGCTATGAGGTGACCGACGGCTCCGCGACCCTCGACGGCCGCGACCTGTTCGACATGGCGCCGGACGCGCGCGCCGCCGCCGGCCTGTTTCTGGGCTTTCAATATCCGGTCGAGATCCCGGGCGTGTCCAACGTCCAGTTCCTCCGGACCGCGCTCAACGCCCAGCGCCGGGCGCGCGGGGAGGCGGAGATTTCGGCGGGGGATTTCCTGCGCCTGACCCGAGAGCAGGGCGATGCGCTCGGCGTGTCGATGGACATGATGAAGCGCGAAGTGAACGTCGGCTTCTCGGGCGGCGAGAAGAAGCGGGGCGAGATGGTCCAGATGGGAATCATCGACCCGCGGCTGGCGGTGCTCGACGAGACCGATTCCGGCCTCGACATCGACGCGCTCCGGGTCGTCGCCGACGGCATCAACCGGATCATGCGCCGCCCTGACAAAGCGGTGCTCTTGATCACCCACTATCAGCGCCTGCTCGATCTCGTCGTTCCGGATTTCGTCCATGTGCTGGCGGAAGGCCGGATCGTCCGCTCCGGCGGCCCGGAGCTCGCGCATCAGCTCGAGCGCGACGGCTATGCGGAGGTCGCGGCGTGAGAAGCGCCCGCGCCGAAGGCGCCCCCCTTCACCTCCGCGCCTCCGCGCCTCCGCGTGAGAAAAGTGGGTTCGCGCGGAGGCGCGGAGGCGCGGAGCAGGACATGTGCGCATGATTCTGATTCCGCCCCTTCCGTCGAACAAGGATGAAGCCTGGCGGTGGTCGGACATGGCCGCGCTGCAGGCGGCCGCTCAGTCTCCGCCCCGCCCGCTGGCGAGGGATCCCGAGGACTTGTTCCTCGACATCGAGGGGCCTCGGCTTTTGTTCGTCGACGGCGAGCTTGATGCCGAGCGAAGCCGGGTCGGCCCGGTCCGGCAGTCGCCGGGCGAGCATCGAAGCGGTCATCCGCTGGCGGCGGCGGCGGCGGGTCGAGGATCTGGCTGGGTCGCGGCCCTGGGGCACGGGCATGAAGGCCTTTGCATTCAGATCGTGCATGCCGGCTCGGGCGGCGAGAGCCATCTGCCGGCTTTTCTACGGCTGGACGAGGACATCCCCGCCTCGCTGGTCGAGACTTTCGTCGGTTCGGGCTGGGCCAATCGTTCGCTCAGGCTGGAATTGGGCCGAGGCGCCCGGCTGATGCGCTCGGTGCGGATTCTCCAGGACGAGGGCTTCGTCTCGATCCGCGACGAGGCGGAGGTGGGCGAGGGGGCGAGCCTGGTCTCCACCTTCCTCGCCGCCGGCGACGGCGGGACCCGGATAGACGGCGAGATCCGACTTGCCGGCGAGGGCGCCTATGGCGAGGCGGGCGGCGCCCTGCTCGCCCGCGGCCGGCAGCGTCATGACGCCAATTTCGTCGTCCGCCACGACCGGCCCTCGGGCACCAGCCGCCAGCTCTGGCGCTCGGTCGCCGACGGCCAGTCGACCTGCTCGGTGGCCGCCCGGGTCGAGGTCGCCCGCGATGCCCAGAAGACGGACGGCGAGCAATCGCTCAAGGGCCTGCTCCTCTCGCGCTCCGCCACGATCAACGCCAAGCCCGAGCTCGAGATATTCGCCGACGACGTCAAATGCGCCCATGGCGCGACGGTCGGCGAGCTCAACCGCGACGCCCTCTTCTACATGGCCAGCCGCGGCGTGCCCGAGGTGGAAGCCAAGGCGCTCCTGACCCGCGCCTTCGTCGCCGACGCGCTCGGGCGGATCGGCGACGAGGTGGTGCGCGAGGCGGTGGAGCGGGACGTCGAGCGATGGTTCGGAGGCCGAGCATGAGCGCTTGGCCATTCCCCACCCCGTTCGGCCTGAGTTTGTCGAAGGCCTTCCCTTGTTCTTCGGCGCTCGACAACAAGAAGCAGGGCTTCGACAAGCTCAGCCCGAACGGTGTTGGGCCCGGGCGAGGAGCGTGCTGATGGACGTCGCCACCTCCCTCTGCCCCCTCGACCATGTCGCCGACTTCCCGGCGATCCCGGAGGGCTGGTCCTATCTCGACACCGCCGCCACGGCGCAGAAGCCGCAGGCGGTGATCGACGCGATCGCCCGCGGCTATTCGGAAACCTATGCGACGGTCCACCGCGGCGTCTACCAGCGCTCGTCGGACATGACCTTGGCCTTCGAAGCGGCGCGCCGGCGGGTCGCGGCCTTCATCGGCGCGCCCTCGCCGAACGAGATGGTGTTCGTCCGGGGCGCGACGGAAGCGATCAACCTCGTCGCGCACAGCTGGGGCAGAGCGAATTTGAAGCCGGGCGACCGGATCATGCTTTCCATGCTCGAGCATCATTCGAACATCGTCCCCTGGCAGCTCATCGCCGAGCGGACGGGTGCCGAGATCGACGTCGCCCCGCTGACCGAAGACGGCCGGGTCGACCTCGACGGCATGGCGGCAATGCTCACCGGGCGGCACCGGATCGTCGCTTTGGCCCACGTTTCCAACGTGCTCGGCTCGATCCTCGACGCGCGGCGCGCCGCGGACCTCGCCCACTCCGTCGGCGCTTTGCTTTTGCTCGACGGCTGCCAGGCGGTGCCGCGAATGCCGGTCGACGTCGCGGCGCTCGGCTGCGACTTCTACGTCTTTTCCGGCCACAAGCTCTACGGGCCGACCGGGATCGGCGTGCTGTGGGGCCGCGCCGCGCTTCTGGAAGCGATGCTGCCCTGGCAGGGCGGCGGAGCGATGATCGACAAGGTCAGTTTCGAGAAGACGACCTTCGCCCCGCCGCCGGCTCGATTCGAAGCCGGCACTCCGCACGTCGTCGGAGTGCTCGGGCTCGAGGCGGCGGTCGGCTATGTCGAGGCGATCGGCCTCGACGCGATCCACGCCCACGAAACGGCCCTGGTGCGCGAGACCCGGGAGGCGCTGGGGTCGCTGAACAGCGTCCGCCTGTTCGGGCCGGACGATGCCGCCGGAATCGTCAGCTTCGCGGTCGAGGGGGTGCATCCGCACGACATCGGCACCATATTGGACGAGAGCCGGGTGGCGATCCGCGCCGGCCATCATTGCGCCCAACCGCTGATGGCCCATCTCGGAGTGGATTCCACCGCCCGGGCCAGTTTCGGGGTCTATAACGGCCCGGGCGACATCGCCGCCTTGGTGCGCGGGCTGGAACGGGTGAGAAGGATTTTCGGGTGAACGAGGAGCGCAGGATCGAGGTCGAGGAGGTGGCGGGCGTCGCTCCGCCGCCCAGGGCGCGCGTCGGCGACGCCGCTGAAACTTTCGAGCGCAGGCGAGACTATCTCGAAGGCTTCCTCGCCCAGCAGCAGACGGCGGCGGAGCCGGTCGAGTCGGGCGGCGACCTCTATGAAGCCGTGATCGAGGCGCTCAAGGACATTTACGACCCGGAAATCCCGGTCAACATCTACGATCTGGGGCTCATCTACGACGTCGAGATCACTCCGGAGAATCACGCGATGGTCAAGATGACCCTGACCACGCCGCACTGCCCGGTCGCCGAGTCCATGCCCGGCGAGGTCGAGCTCCGGGTCGGCTCGGTGCCGGGCGTCGGCCATGCCGAGGTCGAACTGGTCTGGGATCCGCCCTGGGATCCACAGAGGATGAGCGACGAAGCCAAGCTCGAACTGGGAATGCTATGAGCGAGACCGCAACCGCCCCCCGCCGCGCCCGCCGCGCCGCGCTTGACCTCACGCCCGCCGCACAGGCGCGGATTGCCGCACTGATGGCGCGGGCGCCGGAAGGCACCGTCGGAGTCAAGCTGTCGACTCCGAGACGCGGCTGCTCCGGCCTCGCCTACAGCGTCGACTACGTTCGCGAGGCCGATCCCGTGGACGAGCGTATCGAAACCCCGGCCGGCCCCTTCTTCGTCGACGGCGCCTCGGTCCTCTATCTCATCGGCAGTGTCATGGACTGGCGCGAGGACGATTTCACCGCCGGCTTCGTCTTCGAAAACCCCAATGCCAAGGGCCAGTGCGGCTGCGGCGAAAGCTTTACCGTCTGACGCGTTCGCCTCCCCATCGCTTGCGATGGGGAGGGGGACCATGCGAAGCATGGTGGAGGGGTAGCTGGCGCAGGCTTCTGCCCATTACCCCTCCACCACCCTTCGGGTGGTCCCCCTCCCCATGCTCCGCATGGAGAGGCAGAAGGAGGGCCGCGATGCATCGAAGCTGGATCTTTCTCGCCGCCTTGGCGCTCGCCTCGTCCGCCGCCGCCAACGACAGCACCGCCGAGCATGCCGCCGGCGGCCTGGTCCTCACCCGAAGCGCCGACATCGACATGGTCTCGGAGGATCTGTTCGTCTCCGCCACCGAGGTCCGGGTGCGCTACGTCTTCCGCAACCGATCGCCGAGCGCCGTCCGCACCCTGGTCGCTTTCCCGATGCCCGACCGGGACCTGGACCAGGAACAGGAAATGGACGTCGCCTACCCCTCGGGCTTCGAGACGAAGGTGGACGGGCGGAGGGTGACGATGAAGGTGGAGCGCAAGGCCGTGCTCGGCGGAGTCGACCATGATGCGCTGCTGAGCTCGCTCGGCCTCGCCCCCGATTCGGATAGCGAGGCGCTGGGCCGGCTTGCCCCCGCCGACAAAGGCAGGCTGATCAGGCTCGGCCTGGCCGCGCTCGACCAATATGGCTCCGGCCGGGATCCGGTGACCCGCCTGATCCCGATCTGGACGGTGAGGGAGCGCTGGTATTGGGAGCAGGTGTTCCCGGCCGGCCGCGACCTCGCCGTCGAGCATCGCTACGTCCCGGGCACCGGCGGCACCGTCGACGCCCCGCTCGGCTTTCCCGAGTTTCGATCGGCCCCGGAAGGCCGGGCGATGATCCGGGAATATTGCGTCGAGCCCTCGTTCCTCGCCGGGCTCGACCGGTTGCGGCGCCGGAGCCCGGCGACCCCGGAGCAAAGGATCGGCTATATCCTCACCACCGGCGGCCACTGGCGGTCCCCGATCGGCGATTTCCGGCTGGTGGTCGACAAGGGCGCTCCGGCCAATCTGGTCAGCTTCTGCGGCGAGGGCGTCCGCAAGATCTCCCCGACCCGCTTCGAGATTCGAAGGAAGAACTGGCGTCCGGATTCCGACCTCAGGATCCTGATCGTCCAGGCCCTGCCCCCGGGAGAATGAATATGGTCGGATCCGCCGCTGACCCCGACGCCCTGACCCGCCTGATGGAGCCGGTGGCGACCGCGCTCGAAATATTCGGGGTCTTCGTCATCGTCGCCGGCATCGTCTGGGCGACGGGCCGGTTCCTGCTTCGCGACCTTCGCTCGGGGGACGCGGTCAAAGCCTATGAACGCTATCGCGCCAATCTCGGCCGAGGCATATTGCTCGGGCTCGAGATATTGGTCGGTGCCGACATCGTCGCCACCGTCACCGCGCCCTTGACCTTCCGAAGCGTCGGCCTGCTCGGCCTGATAATCCTCATCCGAACCTTCCTCAGCTTCTCGCTCGAGACCGAGATCGAAGGCCGCTGGCCCTGGCGCCGCCGAGGCGCGCCGGGCGAGGCGGAGTCGCGGTGAACCGGCTCAAAAGCCCAGGGTGAACCTGATAGCCGCCCCCAGATCCGGATCCAATTCGGCTTGGTTGCCGGGGAGGCGGCGGGCGAAGGCATTGGCTCCGACATGCCCGGCGCCGGCAAAGAGGCCGATGCCGTAGCTGGCCTCGAGGTCGATTTCCCGCCCGGTGGGGGCGAGGTTGAGGAAGCGGCTCTCGTAGCCCGCGCTCAAGCTGTCGTAGCTGTAGGAGATCGGAACGTTGAGGTCCAAGCCGCCGGAACGGACTCGCAGCGGCTGCATCAGCCGAAGCGCGAATCGGTCTCCGGCGCTCAGCAAAGCGGTTCTGGAGAGGTCGACCGACCAGGCGTCGGTGGCGAGCCGGCCGCCCTGGGCGAGGCCCGCGGCGGCCGGGACCTGGGTCCTGCCCATCCGGTAGGAAAAAGTGGCGTCCCAGCCGCGGCCCAGGGCGACGGCGGCTCCGGCATCGGCGAACCAGCTGGTTGCGCCGCCGACCCCGATCAGCGGGGAGAATCGGGCGCCGAACACGGTCGACTCTTCGTCGAGGCGGCTGGCGCCGAGGCTGAGCCTCGCTCCGCCGAGCCGGCGGTCGGCCGCGATCGAGAAGAGGCCGTAGCGTGGCTGGACGATCGATCGATCGAAGCCCGGCTGAAGCACTTCGCCGCGTTCGGCGGTGACGGTGAGGCCGAGGCGTCCGAGCCGATGGCGAACGCCAAGCGCCTCCTCCGAATCGCCCTGGAAGCCCATCCGGCTCATCGGATCGCGGGCGACGAGGAACGAGTCCCGACGATATCCGGAGAGACGCCGCTCCAGGGTCTTGCCGCTCTCGGCGAGCCCGAAAGCCATCGACAGGCGCGGGCCCACTCGGGTCAAGGCGATTCCGGAAACCACCCGCGCCTTGCGGGCGTCGTCGTAGGTAAGGCCGAGCTGGGCGAGGCCGACCTGGGGCTGGCCGGTCAACTTGCGGTCGACGGTGATCGAGACGGCGATACCCCGAGCGCCTGTCGTAGCGGTGCTCAGGCCCGGCTGAAGCGCCCGGCCGAGCGGCCGGTCCTGCTCCGCGCGATGAAGCGCGGCGGCCAGGGTCATCGTGTAGGCGCGCGAGAAGCCGTCGAGCACGATTATTCCGCCCAGGGAGGTCTTGGCGTCGCCCATCGCGGTCGATCCCTGGCCGGAGCCCGCCGTGACGTCGACCGCTTGGCCCCCGGGCAGGCTCAGGCTGCCTTGCGGCTGGAAGGCGCGCTCGATGTTGAGGATCCCGCGGCCGAAGACGGCGTCCGTTCCCGGGGCTCCGGCGTCGTCGGCGCTGCCCAGCAGGATCTGCATGATCTGCTGGCCGGTCAGATTGGGGAAAGCGCTCGCCAGCAGGGCCGCCGCGCCGCTGATCACCGGGGCCGAGAAGGAGGTTCCGGACCACGAGAACAGGATGCCCGTCTGGTCGGGGGCCCTTACTCCGACTCCGAGCGCGGTGAGGTAGGCGGCGGCGCCGGTGCCGGCCCGGTTCGAGAAATCCGCCATCTGCCGCGAGGAGTTCATCGCGCCCGCGATGATGACATTGCCCGCCGCCGAGGCGGACAAAGGAAAGGCTTCGGGATTCGCGCCGTTGGCCGCCTTGCCCGAGTTGCCGGCGGAGAGGACGACGAGGATTCCCGCCGACGCGGCGCGAGCGATCGCCGCGTTGACGATCGGGCTCGCCTCGTCGCCGCCGAGCGAGATGTTGATGATCTTCGCGCCGTTCGAACGGGCGAGGTCGATCGCCTCGACGATGTCGGGATCGCTGTGGTTGCAGCCGTCGTCGGGATCGCAGTCGGTCGGATCGGACGTATTAAACGAAAGGATGGTGGCGCCGAACGCGACCCCCATGGTCCCCAGGCCGTCGCGCGCGGCGGCGGCCACGGCGGAGACCGCGGTGCCATGGCCTTCCGTGTCGGTGATCCCGCGATTGGCGGCGACGTCGCGGCTGGCGGGATCGATCTTGCCGGCGAATTCCGGAAGGTTCGGATTGATCCCGGAATCGACGATCCCGATCTTCACGCCCAGCCCGGTGGCGCCGCTGTTGTAGGCGGAGAGGGCGGAGTGGGCGCCGGCGCCGTTCGAGCGGCCGTATTCGGCATCATTGAACCCCGTGGCCGCCGGCGGAGGGGGCGGCGGCGGCGGAGGCGGAGGCGGTGGGGGTGGCGCAGGAGCGGGCGGAGGCGCGGAGATCGGGGCGGGACCGCCGCCGCCGCCACCGCCGCCACAGCCCGAAAGGACGAGCGCGGCCGCGCAGGCGGTCATCAGCAGGGCATGTCGTGCGAGCCTGACGTTCATGTCCCCCCGGCCTCCGGCTAACTGGTTCAATTTTAGGAATTTTTCACTCTTAGCTTACATTGCCGATGCTTTCAATTTGCTGAAGGCGCGTTGCACCCTATGAGGCGGCCATGCTCCCTTCACCGCTCGCCTCGATAGACTGCTGGATCTTCGACCTCGACAACAGCCTTTATCCCGCGTCGTGCAATTTGTTCGAGCTGATCGACATCCGCATGGGCGAGTATATCGCCAATCGCCTCGGCTGCACCATGGCCGAGGCGCGGATCGTCCAGAAGGGCTTCTTCCGGGACCACGGCACTACCCTCGCCGGCCTGATGAAGGAGCATGGAGTCGAGCCCCGCGGCTTCCTCGATTACGTCCACGACATCGACTTCGCCCGGCTGGCCGCCGACCCGAGGGTCGTGGCCGCGCTGGATCGGCTACCGGGCCGAAAGCTCGTCTTCACCAATGGCGACGAGGCCTATGCCCGGCGCGTGCTCGACCGGCTCGGCCTCGCCAACGCCTTCGACACGGTCCACGACATCCACGCCATGGACTATGTCCCCAAGCCCGATCCGCGCGCCTACGCGGTCCTGTGCGAGCGCCACGCCATCGTTCCTTCGAACGCTCTCTTCGCCGAGGATATGGCGAGGAACCTGGTGCCGGCCAAGCAGCTCGGAATGACCACCGTCTGGGTCGATAACGGCTCGGAGCAGGCCAGCCACGATGCCGATCCTGCCTTTATCGACTATCGCATTACCGATATCGGCGACTGGCTGAGCGAGATCACGGGAGGAGAGGCGGGATGACCGACGCGTTGAGGGCCGTGATCGAGGCGGCCTGGGAAAGGCGCGAATCGCTCGGCGGCGACGAGGTCGAGGTGAAGGAGGCCGTCGATTCGGCGATCGCCCTGCTCGATTCGGGCGAAGCGCGGGTCGCCGAGCCGGGCGAGGGGGGCTGGACCGTCAACCAGTGGCTCAAGAAGGCCGTCCTCCTCTCCTTCCGGCTGACCCCGATGGAGGCGATCGCCGGCGGCCCGGGCGGCGCCCATTGGTGGGACAAGGTGCCGTCCAAATTCGCTTCATGGAGCCCCGACCGGTTCGCCGCCGCCGGCTTCCGAGCCGTACCCGGAGCGATCGTCCGCCGCGGCGCCTTCATCGGCAAGGGCGCCGTGCTGATGCCGAGCTTCGTCAACATCGGCGCCTTCGTCGGCGAAGGCACCATGGTCGACACCTGGGCGACGGTGGGGAGCTGCGCCCAGATCGGGAGGAACGTCCACATCTCGGGCGGCACCGGAATCGGCGGAGTGCTCGAGCCGCTCCAGGCCGGACCGGTCATCGTCGAGGACGATTGCTTCATCGGCGCCCGCTCCGAGGTCGCCGAGGGCGTGATCGTCGAGCAGGGCGCGGTGCTCTCGATGGGCGTCTTCCTCGGCGCCTCGACCAAGATCGTCGACCGGTCCAGCGGTGAGATCCATATCGGCCGGGTTCCCGCTTATTCGGTGGTCGTCCCCGGCACCCTCCCCGGCAAGGACGGCGGCCCGGGCCTCGCCTGCGCCGTCATCGTCAAGCGGGTCGACGCCCGCACCCGCTCCAAGACCAGCATCAACGAGCTGCTTCGGGACTGACCCGTCATCCTGGGGAAGGCGGCGTGCCTCTAGCGAGCGCCGGCCGGCGGAGCGCCCTCGGGCGGAGCGCCGCCGGGGGCGCCGCCCTGCATCTGCATCTGCATTTGCTGCATCTGCTGCATGCGCTGCATCTCCATGAAACGCGGACCCTCGCCCACGCCAACCTGGAGGATCTCGATCTCGAAGACGAGGCTGTCCTTGCCTGTGAACGGAGCATTAGGCGGGAGCGGCTCGGGAGCGTGGGTGCCGGGGGGGAGGGTGAGGATATAGGCGCCGCCGGGGCGCATGTGCTTGAGGCCTTCGCCGAAACCTGGATAAACGCCTTCGGTCGTTGTGGCGAACACGCCCCGTTCGGACGTGCGGCTATCCTCGAGGACGGGCGCGTCCACGCTGTTGGCGTGGAGCTTGTACTGGAGCGCGATCACGTCCTGATCGGTGATCTTCGGCCCCGATCCGGCGACGATCGTCCTGATCACCACGCCCGTCGCGGTCTTCGCCGGCTGGAAGACGCTCGTACCCCACCACGCGAAGGCGGCGGCGAGGGCGACGAGCACGGCCAAGGCGATCCAGAGCTTGGCGACCGAGCCCTTCTTCAGGGGCTGCAAAGGTACGGCGGTGACGGACATTCTTTATCCCCGAAATGACGAAGGGCGGCGATACATCGCCGCCCTCGCGTGAAGCAAGCGCCGGTTTAGCGGCCGCACTCCCTGGCGGCCGCAGTCCTTAGCGAGTAGCGCCGCCGTCGCGCTCGGCGCGCTTGCGCTCGAGCTTGCGGGCGCGGCGGATCGCGGCGGCGCGCTCGCGGGCGCGCTTCTCCGACGGCTTCTCGTAATGACGGCGAAGCTTCATCTCGCGATAGACGCCCTCACGCTGCAGCTTCTTCTTGAGCGCCCGCAGCGCCTGGTCGACATTGTTGTCGCGAACGATGATTTGCATAAAAGGCCGTCACTCTCCGTCGAAAAAGCATTTCCCGGCAACCCCGAAGATCGCCCATTGCGGAAATGCCGATAGCATAAAAATCGGTTCGTCGCGAGACTCCTCCCGCGCCGTCACGCCGGGGCCGTTAGCAGGGCCGGCGCCGGGTTTCAAGTCACGCCTTGCGGATGACGGCACCTACGGCGGCCACCCGCTCGACCGCCTCATACCCCGCCCCGCCCAGCAGCTCGCCGAAAATGTCCGGATCGATTTCCCCATATTCAAGCGAGCAACCGAGCGCCGGCAGCTGCTCGGCCAGCGCCTCGCGCAATCCGTCGCGGCCCCCGACGATCGCGCTTCCCGTATAAAGCAGGACCGTTCCTCCGGGCTCGATCCGGCGCGCCGCGGCAAGCGCCCAGTCCAGCGAGATCCGGGCGCCGTGCATGTCGCCGCCGTCGCGATAGAGACGCCTGGCCGGGTCGGCGACGAAGGGCGGATTGGCGATGACCAGGTCCACCGGGCCCGCGACTCCGTCGAGGCCGCTCGTCTCGACCGTCTCCAGCGCCACGTTCGCGTGGCGGGCGTTGATTCGGGCGAAGCGAAGGGCGAGCGGATTGATGTCGGTCGCGGTGGCGGCGGCGCCCGGAGCCAGGCCGGCCGCCATGATCGCCCCGACTCCGCTTCCGGCGCCGATGTCGACGAGTCGGCGGACGGCCGGGAGGCCGGGAAGCTCGGCCTGGAGGAAGCGGACGTAGCGATAGCTGTCGGGACCGAAGAAGACGGCGTCGGCCTGGTCCGTCGGGTAAGCGGAGTGGAGGAACAGGCTTTTCTCAAGCGACGCGACCCGCACCCGGCTCCTGAGCAGGGGGCCTTCACGCGAAACCGCCCCGCTTCGCTCGAGCGCCTCCCGGACCGCCGCCGGCAACAGGCCTTCCTCGAACGGCAGGTTCCAGCCGAAGACTTCGCGCAGATCGCCGGCGATTCGGCCGTCACCGCGCTCCAGCACCCGGCGGTGGGTTTCGGGCGTGACGGTGGCGAATCGGTATTCCGAGTCGCCCAGCGCCCGGAGAAGATCGGTCAGCCCTTCGTCGGCGGCGCTCACGACGGAGGCGCGCTTCGGCCCAAAGGCATGGTCAGGCAATGGACGCCGCCGCCGCAACGGACGAACTGGTCGATCTCGGCCTCGATCACCTCGAGGCCCAGCCGCCGCAGCATCCGGTTGATCCGGGTCTCGCCCGCCGGCGCCACGACCCGGCCCCCGCCGAGGCTCAGCAGATTGGCTTCGAGGCGATCGACCTCCCCCGGGCTGGCCGGGAGCAGATCGATGCCGAGGCCGGCCATCGTCCCGGCGAAGCCCGGATCGAGAGTCTCCAGGCACGCCACGCCCCTATGGTCCGAGACCAAGGTGAATTGGGTGTCGAGGTGCAGGTAGCGCGGGTCGATCCGAGTGTAGAGCGCCTTCCAGCCGCGGCGTTCGAAGATCCGGCCGAGCGCCCGGGCTCCGGCTTCGTCCGTGCGCTCGCCCGAAATGCCGATCATCACCAGCCCCGGCCGAAGCAGGCAGACGTCGCCGCCCTCGACCCTGCCCTCGTCGACCGCGCCGATCGACTCGATCCCGAAGGCGCGCAAGGCGCCGGCCAGATGGGCCGGCTCGCCGCGGCGATGCGGCTCCGACGGACGCAGCTCGACGAGGCCCCAGGGCGTCATGAGAACGCTGTCGCGTGTGAAGGCGAGGTCGGCCAGGCCAGGTTTCGGTGGGACGATATGGCACTCCACCCCCGCGGCCTCCAGCCTCGCCACCAAGGCGCGATGCTGGGCCCCGGCGCTCGCGGCGCAGGAGGAGAGGCCTCGCGCCAGGCTGTCGCGGGTGACGGCGTTGCACGGCACCATGGCCAGGTGCGTTGGCGGGCTGAGCAGTAGGCGGGTCAGCCGGCCGGTTTCGGAATCGACGCCCCAGCCCCGGGGATTCGGGCGCTCGATCGGTCGTTCGGTCGCGCCGGTCTGCGCGGCGGCCGAGCCCAGCAGCATCACCAGAGCTCCGAGCGATACCGCTCGAAGCAGCGGGCGCCGCATTGGAGCCGAATGAGAGCGCCCTCGGCGATGGCGGTGGCTCGGCGCGGATCCTCCTCGACGAGCGGCCGAAGCGCTTCCCGGTTCCAGGCTTCGCTATGCTTGACGTCGAGCACGGCGTGGAGATCGAAATAACGGCGCTCTTCCGGCGTGAAGCCGAGCCGGCGAAGCCCGGCGGCGGTCGCGGCGGAGCGGTCCGGAGCGGTCAGCTCGATGACTCCGAGCGCCCCGACCGAATGCCAGGCGTAGCGGCGGACCGTCGCCATTCCGGTCATCGCGTTGGCGAGGGCAAGGCTTTCCCAGACGGTGGCGTCGATGTCGGCCTTGAGCTCGAGGCGTTCGATCAGAACCTCCAGCATCGGTCCGTGCATGCCCTTGGGATTGCCGCGGCCCATTTCGTCCCAGTAATTGCGGGCGAACTCAAGCTTGGCCTGGGCCGGCATGCGCACCTGCGTATAGGCGAGCAGGTCGTCGAAACCCGCTTCGCCGGCCGCTTCCTGGCCCAGGAACCAGCGAATCTGCTCTCGGCTCGCTTCTTCCGCTAGCCAGGGAAAGAGCGGATCGTGCTGGCCGGGCCCATGATCGCGCAAGGCCTCGAACCAGGCGAGGAAGCCGTCGGGATCCGTCGGCGCTTCGGCGGCCTCGGCCACGATTCGAGCGCGCAGCGAATCGAGGAACCGGCCTTCGAGAACGCGCATCCTACCGTCGCGCTCTTCGGCGCCCGGCCAGTCCTCGTCGGGAAAGGCCGGCGCCAGGCGCGCGCGGTTCCAGCGGGCGAGGCCGCGCTGAAATTCGTCGTTGGAAAAACGGTCGACGCGGCCAGGAGCGGCGCCGGCGATAAAGGAGGTGGCCAAGGTAATGCCTTTAAGGGAGGGGGTTAGCCGATCAACGGTTTCGCTCGTCCGATGTTCCACTTAACCCATGTTAGCAACGACTTAACGCGGGACACCCTCCGTCATCCCGGCTTTCGCCGGGATGACGATCAGGGGTCCAGATCCTTGAACTCCGGGATGGTCTTGCTCAGCCGGCCCTTCACCGCGGCGGTGAGATCGGCGCTCACCAGCGCCCCGGCATTCCACAGGGCGACATGGCGAAGCCCCTCCTCCACCGTCCGTCCGCGGCTGTAGTTGAGGCTCATCTTGGCGCCGGCCACCGCGAGCGGCGACTTCGCAGCGATGGCTCGGGCGAGCTCCAACCCGGCGGCAACCAGAGTGTCGCGGTCCGGCAGGACTCGGTTGGCGAGGCCCAGGCGGGCCGCCTCCTGCGCCTCCATCCGCCGGCCGGTATAGGCCAGCTCGCGGACGATTCCCTCCGGGATGAGGTGGGTGAGCCGCTGCAGAGTGCCGAGGTCGGCGGTGATCGCGACGTCGACCTCGGCCACCTGGAAGAAAGCGTCGGCGGACACCAGGCGGATGTCGCAGGCGGTGGCGAGGTCCACGCCGGCGCCGATGCAGCCGCCGTGGATCGCGGCGACGACCGGCGGGCGAGCTTCCTCGGCCGCGGTGAAGGCGTCCTGGAGCCATTTGATGTGCCGGAGCCGCGATTCGGCCGCCCGTCCCGGATCGTCGGTCGGCGGGAACTGGCTGGCGGCATATTGGAGGTCGAGGCCGGCCGTGAAATGGCGGCCCCGGCCGGAAAGCAGGATCGCGCGCACGGACGCGTCGGCGCCGAGCGTGCGGAAGGCCTCGCCGATCGCCTCGAACATCTCCTTGTCCATGGCGTTGAACTTGCCTTCGCGGGCAAGCTCGACATGGGCGATCCCGCCGTCGCGGCTGATGCTGATCCTTTCGCTTCCCATCTTCCGTCCGGCTCCCCTAGACACGGTGCGATATGAGTCGCTTTACCGTGAACGGGCAGCCCGTCCACTACCGCATGGATCCGGAAACGCCGCTGCTTTGGGCGCTCAGGGATGCGTCCAACCTCACCAGCACCAAATATGGCTGCGGCACCGGCCATTGCGGCGCCTGCACCGTCCATGTCGACGGCCAGGCGGTGAGGAGCTGTCGGATCAGGATCGCCGACCTCGAAGGCAGCTTCGTCACCACCATCGAAGCGCTGTCGAATGATCGCTCGCATCCGGTGCAGCAGGCCTGGGTGGCGGACAACGTCCCTCAATGCGGCTACTGCATACCGGGAATGATCATGGCGGCCGCCGCCCTCATCGACCGGAACCCGGCGCCCACCGACTCCGAGATCGACTCCGCGATCACCAATATCTGCCGCTGCGGGATATACCCGCGGATCCGCGAAGCCGTGCGCCGCGCCGGCCGGATGCGAAGCGGCGAGGGCCAGATCGCGGCCGCGCCCCCGCCCGACATCGATCCCGCCGACGCGGCGCGGCAGGTTCCGGCGCTTCGCGACCGAGGCCGCGACCGCCGATAAAGCCTCTCGCCGTCCAGGGCGTGGAGCCTAGATTAACGGCAGGCGTCGGCACGGTTCAGCAACGGCTCATCCGGCGTGGGGCACATACCGCCCTGTCGATCAGGCCGAAAAAGCGCGGCCGGGCAAGATGGAGTGTCAAATGCGTAAAGCCCTATTCGGAATTTTGATGGCGGCCACGGCGGCGATGCCGATCGCGGCTCAGGCCCAGGATAATCGTTCCCCGCGGGCCGAGCGGAACGCGGAGCGTTATCGTGCGCTGGGCGAGCGCAACCAGGCGCGTTCGGAGCGCCAGGAACAGCGGCAGGAAGTCCGCCAGGAGGCGCGCCAGGAAGTGCGGGCTCAGCGCCAGGAGCGCGCCGCCCCCGCGCAGGTCCAGCAGCAGCAGCAGCAGCAGCAGCAGGCGCAGAGCTACGGCGGACGCCGCGGCGCCGCCGAAGGCCAGCGCTGGCAAGGCGGCAACACCGCCAATCGCGAGGCCTATCGCCAGCGCGTCGAAGAGACCAGGGCGGCCAATCGTTCGAGCATCGACCAGTCGATCGGCGGCAATTACGCCCGCCAGGGCCAGCGCAACCAGGCGCGCGTCGAGCAGAACCTGCGCGAGGATTACGGCGTCCGCCAGCGTGACGGCCGCCGCGACGGCGACTGGAATCGCGACCGGAACAGCCGTGGCGATCGTTACAGCGACCGCCGCGACGACCGCCGCGGCAATTGGAACCGCAGCTGGCGCAACGACAATCGCTACGATTGGCAGCGCTACCGCTATTCCAACCGCAACCTGTTCCGTTCGGGCGCTTATTACTCGCCCTATCGCAACTACCGGTACAACCGGCTCTCGATCGGTATCGTCCTCGATTCGCTGTTCTATTCGAACCGCTACTGGCTGAACGATCCCTATCAGTACCGCCTGCCGGCGGCGCCCTACGGAACCCAGTGGGTGCGTTATTACAACGACGTGGTCCTGGTCGACACCTACACCGGCGAAGTGATCGACGTGATCGAGAACTTCTTCTGGTAGCGAACTTCATCCCGGCGACAGCCGGGACCCGAGGGGGTGAAGGGCGCCGCGTTCCTCACTCCGCGAGGCCCCGGCTTTCGCCGGGGTGACGACAGCAGCCCGGGGCGCGAAGGCGCTCCGGGCTTTTTGCTTGTCAACGCGGGGGCGGCGCAGCAGTAAGACGCCTTCCAACGAGGGGTCTTCGATGCGCTTCCGATTCCTGGCCTGCCTGACCCTACTCGCCGCCGCTCCTGCCGCCGCCGAAACCTTGATCGTCCATGCCGGGCGCCTCATCACGGACGCGTCGAAGCCGGCTTCGGGCCCGTCGACCATCACCATCACGGACGGCCGGATCACCGCCGTCGCCGCCGGTCTTGCCCCGGCCCCCGCCGGCACTCGGCTCGTCGACCTTTCCGGCAAGACCGTCCTTCCCGGCCTCATCGACATGCACGTCCACCTGGCCGGCGATCCGGGCGGCGATTTCCGGGACGAGGCGGTCGACCCGAACGAATGGGCGACCCTGGTCGGCGCCAAGAATGCGCGGATCACGGCCCTGGCCGGCTTCACGACGGTCCGGGATCTCGGCTCGCCGCCGCTGGTCGGCTTCGCGCTTCGCCGTGCCACCGCCGAAGGCTTCATTCCGGGCCCTCGGATCATCTCCTCCGGGCCGGCTATCTCGGTCATCGGCGGCCATGGCGACGTTTCCGGCTTCCGCCCCGAGGTGACCAAGGCACTGGGCGTCGACAACACCTGCACGGGGCCGGAGCAATGCGCCGCCCGGGTCCGCGAATTCTCACGCGCCGGCGCCGATTTGATCAAGATCACCGCGACCGGAGGCGTGCTCTCGCAGCAGGCGCGCGGCCTCGGCCAGCATTTCACCGACGCCGAGATGAAATCGATCGTCGACACCGCCCATTCGCTCGGACTCAAGGTCGCCGCCCACGCCCACAGCGCCCGCGGAATCGAGGCGGCGGCGCGTGCGGGCGTCGATTCGATCGAGCACGGCACCTTCGCCGATTCCAGAGCGATCGCCGCGATGAAGGCTTCCGGCTCGTCGCTGGTCCCGACCCTGATGGCTTTCACGGGGATTCGCGAGCGGCTCGGCAAGGGCATCTACACCCCGGTCGTCGAGGCAAAGGTCCGCGAGACCCTGAACGAGGTCGGCAAGGCGGCCCGCGCCGCCCGGGCGGCGGGCGTGCCGGTGGTGTTCGGGACCGACGCGGCCGTCTTCGAGCATGGCCGCAACGCTCAGGAGCTCGCCTTGCTGGTCGAGCTGGCCGGGATGAGCCCGGCCGAGGCGATCGCGTCGGCGACCACCGGCGCTGCGAAGCTGCTCGGCCTGGAAAGGGAAGTCGGCCGGATCGCACCCGGTTATTCCGGAGACCTCATCGCGGTCGACGGCGATCCCTTGCGCGACGTGCGCGCGTTGGAGAAGGTGGATTATGTGATGGTTCGGGGAAAGGCGATCCGATGAGCACGCAGAGTCGGACGATGGGGGATCCGGGCGCGCTGTACCGGATGCAGATCGGCACCATCGTCCGCGACCGGCTGATGAAGACGCCCAACGCCTTCAAGCTTCCGGCCCAGGGTCTCGACATCTTCGTGGTCCGCGATTTCCTGTCGCACAAGGAGTGCGCCGACGTCATCGCCCTGATCGACAAGGATCGGGTGCCTTCGGGCCTGCTCGCACCGTCGGACGATCCCGATTTCCGGACCAGCGAGAGCTGCAATCTGCGACTGGAGGATCGCGCCAACCAGATGGTCGAGGCGAAGATCAACCGGCTGACCGGAATCGATCCGACCCATGGCGAGACCATCCAGGGCCAGCGTTACGCGGTCGGCCAGCAGTTCAAGCCGCACCACGATTTCTTCTACACCAGCCAGCCCTATTGGCCGGAGATGGAACGCCAGGGCGGCCAGCGCACCTGGACGGCGATGATCTTCCTCAACACCCCCGAAGGGGGCGGCCAGACCGCCTTCCCGAACGCCAATGTCCGGGTAACTCCGCGTACGGGCAATCTCCTGCTGTGGAACAATCTCGACCAATATGGCGAGCCCAACACTTTCTCGCTCCACACCGGCTGTCCGGTCGACGAGGGGATCAAATATATCATCACCAAATGGTATCGCGAGCGCCCCTGGGGCTGGTATGCCCAGCATGGGGTGAAGCCGGCGGGGGCCTGACGATCCAGGTTCCTTCTCTCCATGCCCTCCGCCAAGCAAGGATCCAATGATCAAGACGAAGCTCCTGCTCGCCGCCGCGTCGCTCGCGGGCCTGTCCGCCTGTGCGACCACCCGGCCTGAGCCGCCTTCGGCCGAGACGGCCGATTCCCCTCCCGCCACGAACGAAGCCGAACGGCTGAAGCGGCTGTTCCACGAGAGCGACGAGGCCGGGCTCAGGCGCAATCCGATCGGCGCCATTTTCCGCGGCGACCTGCGCTATGCCGACCGGCTCGGCGATTTCATCACCGACGAATATTTCGAGACGGAGCGCGCCGCGTCGAAGGCCGATCTCGCCGCGCTTCGCGCCATCGACCGTTCGATGCTCGGCGCCACCGACCGGATCGCCTACGACGTGTTCGAGTGGCAGACGCTGGATTCGCTCAAGAATCTGGAGCCCGACATGCTGGCGCTCAATGCGGTTCGGCCGATCAATCACTTCTCCGGCTTCCACACTTTCTACCCGGCCTTCGCTTCGGCCGAGGGCGCGGCACCGTTCAAGACCGTCGCCGACTATGAGAACAGCCTGAGACGCAACAAGGATTATGCCGTTTTCAACGACAGGGCGATCGGCCGCTTCAGGCAGGGCATCGCCGCCGGGGTGTTCGAGAGCAAGCTCACCACCCGCAACGTGATCGAACAGCTCGATTTGCTGCTCGCCCAAAATGTTGAGGAATCGCCATTTTACGGGCCGATCCGCAACTTCCCATCCACATTTTCGGATGCAGACAAGGCGCGGTTGACGGCGGCCTACCGGAATTCGATCGAGACCGAGATCAATCCGGTCCACCGCCGGCTCCGGGACTTCCTTCGCTCGGAATATCTGCCCAAGGCGCGCGAAGGGGCCGGGCTCGTCCACATGAAGGGCGGCGCCAAGGTCTACCGGCGGCAGATCGAGAGCACGACCACACTCCCGCTCACCGCCGACGAGATCCACGAAACCGGCCTTCGCGAAGTCGCCCGGATCAAGTCGGAGATGGAGGCGGTCAAGGCCCGTGCCGGCTTCGCGGGGACCCTTCCCCAGTTTTTCGACCATCTGCGCACCGACCCCAAATTCGCCGCGACCTCCCGGGACTCGCTTCGCTCAGGCTATGAGGCGATCGCGCGCCGGGTCGATTCGCGAATCGGCGAGCAATTCTCGACGCTCCCGAAAAGCCCGCTCGAAATCAGAGCCGTCGAGCCCTTCCGCGAGAAGACCGAGGCTGGCGGCTCCTACCAGCAGGGGACGCCGGACGGGTCGCGGCCGGGCATCTTCTACTACAACGCCTACGACCTGCCCTCGCGCCGGGTCTGGGGAATGGAGACCCTGTACCTCCACGAAGGCAGCCCCGGCCACCATTTCCAGATCAGCCTGGCCCAGGAGAATGAGGCGCTTCCCGCCTTCATGCGCTTCGGCGGCAACACCGCCTTCGTCGAAGGCTGGGCCCTCTATGCCGAGACCTTGTGGGACGAGCTCGGAGTCGAGACCGACCCCTATCAGCGCTTCGGCGGCCTCAACGACGAGATGCTCCGCGCCATGCGCCTGGTCGTCGACACCGGGATCCATTCGAAGGGCTGGAGCCGCGAGCAGGGGATCGACTACATGCTGGCCAACAGCGGAATGAGCCGGACCGAAATCGTCGCCGAGGTCGAGCGCTACATCGCCATCCCAGGCCAGGCGCTCGCCTACAAGGTCGGAGCGCTCACGATCCAGCGCCTTCGGGCGAAGGCCGAGTCGGCGCTCGGGCGGCGATTCGACCCGCGCGCCTTCCACGCCCAGGTGCTGATGACCGGATCGCTGCCGATGGCGGTGCTCGAGAAGAAGATCGACGACTGGATCGCGGCCAGCCGGGGGTGATTCGAAAAGGTCAGGCTTCCGTCCGAGCCGTCACCCTGAACTTGTTTCAGGGTCCAGTTCTCCGCCCGCGAGGCGGCTCGACCCTGGATGCTGAAACAAGTTCAGCATGACGGGGGTGGGCCAGACGAGCGGCGGGGACTATCGATGCTGACGAACCTGCCAGGAAGGATCATGGAATGAAACGACCGACCCTGATCGCGTGCCTGACGACCGGCCTGCTCGCAGGATGTGCCGCTTCGTCCGCCCCGGAACCCATCGCCTCCAGCCCGGCCGAAGCCCCGCAAGCCACCGCTTCCCAGGCCCTCGCCGCACTCTTCCGCGACAGCGACGAGGCCAGCCTGCGCCGCAACCCGCTGCAGGCGACCGCGCGCGGCGACCTGCGCTATGCGGATCGGCTCGGCGACTTTTTCAGCGACGAATATTACCAGTCGGAGCGCTCGGCGGCGCGGGCGGACCTGGCGGCGCTTGCGGCCATCGACCGCGACGGGCTGAGCGCCGACGAGCGTGTCGCCTACGACGTGTTCGAATGGCAAAGGGGAATGGACCTCAAGGGCCTCGAGGGCGAGCTCTTCGCCGCCACGGCGGTCCGGCCGGTCGACCATTTCAACGGTTTCCACACCTTCTTCGCGGAGCTGAGCTCGGGCCAGGGCATCGCGCCCTACAAGACCGTCGAGGATTATGAGAACGGCCTGTCCCGGGCCGAGGATTTCGCGGCGCTCGCCGACGGAGCGATCGCCCGGATGGAGCAGGGCTTGGCGGCGGGCGTGGTCCAGCCCCGCCTGGTCATGGCGAACGTCGTCGAGCAGCTCGACGCGATGCTCGCCGAAGGCGTCGAGGGCAGCAGCTTCTACCGGCCGGTCGCGAACTTTCCGGCGGAGGTGCCGGAATCGGACCGGGCTCGGCTGAGGGCCGCTTATACCGAGTCGATCGCGACCCGGATCCGGCCGGCTGTGACCCGGCTTCGCGACTTCGTCCGCGACCGCTATCTGCCGAAGGCGCGCCCGACCGTCGGGTTGCAGGACATGGAAGGCGGCCCGGCCCTCTACCGCCATCTGGTCGCGCTGAGCACGACGACCGACATGAGCCCGGACGAAATCCATCGGATCGGGCTCGCCGAAGTCGCCCGGCTCCACAAGGAGATGGAGGCGGTCAAGGCCGAGGTCGGCTTCACCGGGACTCTCCAGCAATTCTTCGAGCACATCAGGACCGATCCGAAGTTCAAGCCGAAATCGCGCGAGCAGCTTCAGCAGGGCTATGTCGCCATCGGCAAAAGGCTGGATTCGACCCTTCCCAAGCTGTTCTCGACCATCCCCAGGACCGCGCTCGAAATCCGGCCCGTTCCCGCCTTGACCGAGAAAGGCGCGGCGCGCGGCTCCTACCAGAGCGGAACCACGGACGGCTCGAGGCCCGGAGTCTTCTATTTCAACGCCTACGATCTGCCGTCGCGGACGATCCCGACGATGGAGACGCTCTATCTCCACGAAGGCGCCCCCGGCCACCATTTCCAGATCAGCCTGGCGCAGGAAAATGAGGCGCTTCCCAGCTTCATGCGCTTCGGCGGCAACACCGCTTATGTCGAGGGCTGGGGCCTCTACGCCGAGACGCTCGGGCGCGAGCTCGGGGTCTATACCGACCCCTATCAATATTTCGGCTATCTCGATTCGCAGCTGTTCCGGGCGATAAGGCTGGTCGTCGACACCGGCATCCATTCCAAGGGCTGGACCCGCGACCGGACGATCCAATACATACTCGACAACAGCTCGCGGGGGCGGAGCAACGCCACCGCGGAGACCGAGCGCTACATCGCCATTCCGGGCCAGGCGCTCGCCTACAAGATCGGCCAGCTCAAGATCAGCGAATTGCGGGCCCGGGCGGAAAAGGCGCTTGGGCCGCGCTTCGACATAAGCGAGTTCCATGCCCAGGTGCTGATGACCGGAGCGCTTCCGCTCGCGGTGCTCGAGAAGAAAGTGGACGATTGGATCGCGGCGAAGAAGGCCGGCTGAGACGGCTCCGCGATCGCCGAGATCGTCACGCCCGGCAAAGTGCCGCCACTACATCCGGGGGTTAGCGTTCCGCCGGCCGGCAGGTCCCCAATTCCGGGGAGGAAGCCGCAAAGGCGCGAAGGCGCGACGTCGGAAAGGGCGTTCTCTACGTCGCGCCTACTCTTTGAGATTGGCGCCCGAGGCGCCGGGGGACAGGCGCGGCCGTCCGTCCCGCAGCCTGACCTGAAAAAGCGGGGACACGATACCTATTCGTCGGCGAATTAGGTATTGTGTCCCCGAAATTCGTGTCGGCCCAAATGCGGGGACACAATACCTATTTTGACCGTCAATGAGTATTGTGTCCCCGCAAATGGGCGGCGGGTGAAAAGCGCTGCGGCCTTCACCCGCCGGGGCCCCAGCCTTCGCTGGGGCGACGGGATCAGGCCGCCGCCAGCGCCTCGGCGATCAGGCGCCGGCTGTTCTCCACTCCGTAGAGGGCGATGAAGCTGCCCATTCGGGGGCCCTGGTCGCTTCCGAGCAGGGTCTCGTAGAGCGCTTTGAACCAGTCGCGGAGGCGCTCCTTGCCGTAATGTTTCTTGCCGATCTCGTAGACGTGGTTCTGGAGGACGGCGGCCGGGTCCTCGCCCTCGGACCCGGTTCCGTTATCCGAGGCGAGCAGGGCGTCGAGTTCCCGGAGCGCCGGCACCTCCTCCGCGGTAGGCGGCCGCCGCCTGAGTGCGGGCGCGACGAACCGGCTGCCATATTCGACCGCATAGGCGACGAGCCGGTCGAGCTCCGGGCTCGCCTCCGGAGTCAAAGCGGAATCGTAGCGGTTGAGGAAGCTCCAGACCGTTTCGCGATTCCCGACGCCCGGCAGGCTGGCGACGTTGAGGAGCAAGGCGAAGCTGATCGGAAGCCGGGTCTCGGGCACCTTGCCGGCATGGATGTGGTGGACCGGGTTGCCGAGACGCTTGTCCAGCGCCTGCTCCGGATAAGCGGCGAGGGACTGGTAATATTCGTCGACGGCCCGGGGAATGATCCCGACGCTGAGCTGCTTCGCCCGCTTCGGCTCCCGGTAAAGGTAGAAAGCGAGGCTCTCCTCGGGCGCGTAGGCCAGCCAGTCGTCGATCGTGACTCCGTTGCCCTTGGTCTTCGAGATCTTTTCGCCATTTTCGTCGAGGAAGAGCTCGTAATTGAAGCCCTCGGGCGGCTTCGCGCCGAGCACCCGGGCGATCCTGCCGCTTTGGACGACTCCGTCGATATGGTCCTTGCCCGACATCTCATAGTCGATTCCGAGCGCGACCCAGCGCGCCGCCCAGTCGACCTTCCACTGAAGCTTGGCGCCGCCGGAGAGGATCGACTGTTCGACCTCGCGGCCGCTGTCCGGATCGGTGTAGCGAATGAGGCCCGCCTCGGAGTCGACCACCGCGACCGGGACCTGGAGCACCTTGCCGCTGTCCGGAGCGATCGGAAGAACGGGCGAATAGGTCAGCCGCCGCTCCTCGCGCAGGGTCGGAAGCATGATGTCGAGAATGTCCTGAAACTTGCGCAGCACCTGCCGAAGCGCCTCGTCGAAGCGGCCGGAGCCGTAGCAGTCCGACGAAGCCATGAACTCATAGTCGAAGCCGAAGCGGTCGAGGAATTGCCGGAGCAGATTGTTGTTGTGCGCCGCATAGCTTTCGTGGCCGCAGCCATAGGGGTCCGGAACCCGGCTGAGCGGCCGGTCGAGATGCGCGTGCATCATGTCCTGATGGGGAACGCCCGGCGGCACCTTGCGCATCCCGTCCATGTCGTCGGAGAAGGCGATCAGCCGGCTCGGCCAGTCGGTCATCTCCGACAAAGCGTGGCGGACCATCAGGGTCCGGGCCACCTCCTGGAAGGTGCCGAGATGGGGAAGCCCGCTCGGGCCGTAGCCGGTCTGGAACACTATCTCGCCCCTCGGCGGCCCGTCCGGATAGCGCTTCAGGAGCTTGCGCGCTTCCTCATAGGGCCAGGCCTTCGAAACGAGCGCGGCGGAGCGAAGGGCTTCGGGAACTTCGGACTGGGGCATGAACCGCCTAATCGGGATTTCGTGGATGCCGTGCAAGGTGGTAAGAGGCTCTCGTGACCGTCATCCAGCCGATTAACGTACCCCAACGGGTAAAACTTACAATCGAGCAGTTCGAGCTGCTCGACAGATCGGGTGCGTTCGACCGTTACGCAAAGACCGAGCTGATCGAGGGGTCGATCTACGCGATGCAGGGGCAATTCCGTCCGCATTCCTTCGCCAAGAGCGAACTCCACTTTCGGTTGCGGCTGGCGCTCAACGCGATCGACTCGCCACTGATGCCAATTGTCGAAGGCTCGGTCGCCATGCCGCCGCTCAGTGCGCCGGAACCGGACATCTGCCTTACGGCAGCTCCGCGGGGGGAAGGGTATATCCCGCTCGACTCAGTCGCCTTAGCCGTCGAGATTTCGGATTCCACCGCGGCCTTCGATTTGAAGGACAAGGCTGCGCTTTATGCATCCAAGGGTGTACCGGAATATTGGGTATTGGAGATTCCGGCCGCGACGTTTCATCAATTCTGGAACCCGGCAGACCGCCATTATCGCGATAGCCGGTCCATACCCATCGGCGAGCGCATCGAAAGTCTCGCCATTCCGGGCTTAGCTGTGGAAAGCGACGGTTTAATCTAACTAGTCGTTGCCGGTTCGTTCCAGTTCCGGCAAGCTCAGTCGATGGCCGCTCCGCTCCCCTATCCCGCCCTTCACGCCACCCATGGCGGCATCTGGATCGCCGCGCCCGACGGCGAGGTTCGCGGGCTCGGCCGGGGCGAGGCGATCGCGCGGGCGGCGGAGACTCCGCTCGTCATGCTCAACGCGCCCCTGGTGGGGCAGCGGCTCGGCTATCCGGACCTTTCGGGGCTCGACCTGCTCGAGCTGTTCGCCTTCGTCCATCCGGCACGCTTCGCGGTGCCGACTCCGAAAGGGCTGGCCCAGGCGCTCGGACTGGAGGCGCCGGCGAGCGATTCGGAGGCCGCGCCGTTCCTGCTTCGCGCCGCAAGCGCCCTTCTCGCCACCCTTAAGCGGGACTGGCCCGAGCGCGAGGGCGCCTGGGCTTCGGCGCAGGCGCTCGGGCGGCTGCGCTGGTCGTGGACTCCCGCGATCGCCCAGCGCCTGGGGCGGCCGGAGCGGGACGAGCGCTGGCTGTTCTCGAAGCTTCCGGAATGGGAGGAGAAGTCCGCCCGCCCGGCGCCGCGGACGGTTCGGGTGTCGGAGGCTCGGGCCGTCGAACGGCTGACCGGACTCGCCGGGCCCGGAGCCGAGGTTCGCGAAGGGCAGCGCGACTATGCCGCGGCGGCGGCGGGCGCCTTCGATCCGAGGGTCGCCGAGGGCCAGCCCAACATGCTGCTCGCCGAAGCGGGCACCGGGATCGGCAAGACTCTGGGCTATCTCGCCCCCGCCTCGCTATGGGCGGAGAGCGCGGACGGGGCGGTCTGGGTCTCGACCTTCACCAAGGCGCTCCAGCGCCAGCTCGACCGCGAGGGCCTTCGACTGTTCCCGGACGCGGAGGCGCGGCGGCGAAAGGTCGTCGTCCGCAAGGGGCGGGAAAATTATCTGTGCCTGCTCAACCTGGAGGACGCGCTCCAGGGCGGATTCGCCGGCCGGGCCGCGATCCTCGCCCAGCTCGTCGCCCGCTGGGCCGCTTTCTCGAAGGACGGCGACATGGTCGGCGGCGACCTTCCGGGCTGGCTTCCGACCCTGTTCCGCAGGGCCGGGGCGACCGCGCTCACCGATCGGCGCGGCGAATGCGTCTATGCCGGCTGCCCGCATTACCGCAAATGCTTCATCGAGCGCTCGGCGCGGGCGAGCCAGGACGCCGACATCGTCATCGCCAACCACGCCTTGGTGATGGTCAATGCCGCGCGAGGACGCGACGGCGCGAACCCGCCGACCCGGATCGTCTTCGACGAGGGCCATCATCTGTTCGAGGCCGCCGATTCGACCTTCGCCGCGGCCCTGACCGGGCAGGAGGCGATCGAGCTCAGGCGCTGGATCGTCGGTCCGGAGAGCAAGTCGCGCGGGCGCCGGCGCGGGCTCGCCGCCCGGCTGATGGACGTCGCTTCCTATGACGAGGCGGGCGCCCTGGCGGTCGAGATGGCGCTTCAGGCGGCGGGGCTCCTGCCGAGCGACGGCTGGCTTCAACGCATTGCCGAGGGCATGCCGTTCGGTCCGGTCGAGAAGCTGCTCGCGGCGGTTCGAGGCACCGTCTACGCCCGGGCGACCGCCCAGGACGCCGGCTATGGAATCGAGACCGAGATGGCCGAGCTGGACGGCGACGTCGTCGCCGCCGCCGCTCCGGCGGTGGAGGCGCTCGAGCAATTGGTTCGGCCGCTGATGGCGCTCGCCCGGCGGTTGGAAGCGGTGCTCGAGGATTCGCCCGACTGGCTCGATTCGCAGGCGCGGGCCCGGATCGAAGGCGCGATCGGCGGCCTCGCCTGGCGGACCCAGACGATCGCGGCCTGGGTGGCGCTGGCGGCTCGGCTCGGCGGGCCGGCCGATCCCGATTATGTCGACTGGTTCGCGGTCGATCGGATCGACGGCCGCGAATATGACATCGGTATGCACCGCCGTTGGCTCGATCCGACCCGGCCGCTCGCCGACATCGTCCTCAAGCCGGCGCACAGCGTGATCGTCACCTCGGCGACCCTGCGCGGCTCGGAAGGCTGGGAGAGCGCCGAGGCGCGGACCGGCGCCGCCCACGTCGCCGGGCCGGTGCGCCGGTTCGGCGCCCCGAGCCCGTTCGACTACGCCTCGAACAGCGAGGTCCTGATCGTCACCGACGTCAAGCGCGGCGACGTCGGCCAGCTCGCCGGCGCCTATTCGCGGCTGATCGAGGCGGCGGCAGGCGGGACGCTCGGCCTGTTCACCGCCATCCAGCGGCTGAAGGCGGTCCACGCCCGGATCGCCGACCGCCTCGCCCGGGCCGGCCTTCCGCTCTACGCCCAGCATGTCGATCCGATCGACACCGGCACCCTGGTCGACATCTTCCGAGACGATCCGCATGCGTCGCTGCTCGGCACGGACGCGCTCAGGGACGGGGTCGACGTCCCCGGCCACTCGCTCCGGCTGGTGGTGATGGAGGGAGTGCCCTGGCCGAGGCCGACCGTGCTCCACGCCGCGCGCAAGGCGGCGGGCGGAGGCACCGCCTATGACGACCGGGTGGTTCGGGCGCGGCTCGCCCAGGCGTTCGGCCGGCTGATCCGCCGGAAGGAGGATCGCGGGGTCTTCGTCCTCCTCTCCGCGGCGACCCCGACTCGATTGCTTTGCGCCTTCCCGCCCGGGACTCCGATCCGCCGGCTCAGCCTGGCCGAGGCGGTGGATCGGGTGCGCTCGCGGCTTTCAACCGGCCCGGCTTTCGGGCATCAGGCCCTCGACGAGAGGCAGGCCGAAGAAGCCGAATGAAGACACTGACACTGCTGCGCCATGCGAAGTCGGGCTGGGACGATAACGTCAGCCGCGATTTCGACCGGCCGCTCAACCCGCGCGGCCGCAAGGCGGCGCGGACGGTGGGCCTCGAGATGAAGGCCCGGGGCCTGGCCTTCGACCTGGTGCTCGCGTCGCCGGCGCGGCGGGTGATCGAGACCCTGGAGGAGGTTGCGGCCGTCTATGGGCCGCTCAGCCCGCGATTCGACGAGCGGCTCTACCTCGCCTCGGCCGCAACGCTGCTCGAGATCGTGCGCTCAGCCCCCGACGAGGCGGAACGCCTGCTTCTGGTGGGGCACAATCCCGGGCTGGAGGAAATTGCGCTTCATCTCTCCAGCCGCGACGGCATCGGCCTGCGGTGCGAGGTCGAGGTGAAATATCCGACCGGGACGGTGGCTCAGATCGGAATGCCCGTGGAGCATTGGTCGGAGGTGAAGGAGGGGGCTGGGCGGATCGAGCGCTTCATCCGGCCTCGCGATCTCGATCCCGGGCTGGGGCCGGATTCGGAATAGTCGGGCAATCAGACACGAAAGTCGGCACCCGATTTCCGTTCGGGCTGAGCTCGTCGAAGCCCACTCCTGCCTGAAAGCCGCAGAAAGAAGGAAGGCCCTTCGACAGGCTCAGGGCGAACGGAGGGGTCTCCTCGCGCTGGCCTAATAGTCCAGCGCCTCGGCCAGGGCCCGGCGGATCGCCTTGAGATTGTCCAGCGGAAAGGGGCTCGGGTCCGCCGCGGGGGCCGGCTCGGTCCGAGTCGCCGCCTCGGCCTCATCGCCGTCCCCGCTCGCCAGCAATTGCTGGACTCCGCGGATCGTATAGCCGTCGCTATTGAGGAGGCGGTGGATCCGGCGGGCAAGCGCGACGTCGGCCGGCCGGTAATAGCGGCGGTTGCCCGCGCGCTGCAGCGGCTTCAATTGCGGGAAGCGGCTCTCCCAATAGCGCAGGATATGCTGCGGAACGTCCAGCTCGGACGCGAGCTCGCCGATCGTCCGGAAAGCCTGTTCGCTCTTGCCTGTGGTGTCCGCCATAGAGCGCGGCCTCAGCCGCCCTTGGCGATCCGCTCGCGCATGATCTGACTGGCGCGGAAGGTGAGCACTCGGCGCGGCGCGATCGGAACCTCGACGCCCGTCTTGGGATTGCGGCCGACCCGCTCGCCCTTGTCGCGAAGAATGAAGCTTCCGAAGCCGGAGATCTTCACATTCTTCCCTTCGGACAGAGCGTGGCACATGTGATGAAGGATCCGTTCGACGATTCCGGCCGATTCGGCCCGTGAGAGGCCGATCTCGCGATGAATGACGTCCGCAAGGTCGGCGCGAGTCAAGGTTCCGGCGTCCGTGCGCCTGATGGTTCCCGCGTCGGCCATTTGTTCTTCCTCCCCCCGAGGTAATGAAAAAGCATAGTCCAGCTTGGACTTAGTTGCAAATCGACATTGCGACGTTCCTTACCCTTCGCGCGACCTGGGAAAAGCCGCAATCAGTAACGGACCACCGCTGCCCCCCAGGTGAAACCCCCGCCCATGGCTTCGAGGACGATGAGGTCGCCCGGCTTGATCCGCCCGTCCCTGACCGCCGTGTCGAGCGCCAGCGGCACCGAGGCCGCTGAGGTATTGGCATGCTGGTCGACGGTGACGACGACCCGCGACGGATCGAGGCCGAGCTTCTTCGCGGTGGCGTCGAGGATGCGCTTGTTGGCCTGGTGCGGCACCACCCAGTCGACCTCGTCGATGATATGGCCCGAGGCCTCAAGGGTCTCCTTGAGGACGGCGGCGAGGTTCACCACGGCGTGGCGAAACACCTCCTTGCCCTTCATCCTCAGCTTGCCGACCGTCCCCGTCGTGGAGGCGCCGCCGTCGACGAAGAGGAGGTCGTTGTGGCGGCCGTCGGCGTGCAGCTTCGTCGCCAGCACGCCCTTGTCCTGAGCGTCGACCGAACGGAGCAGGATCGCTCCGGCGCCGTCGCCGAAAAGGACGCAGGTCGTCCGGTCCTCCCAGTCGAGGATCCGGCTGAACGTCTCCGAGCCGATCACCAGGGCATATTCGGCCATTCCGCCCTTGAGCATGTTGTCGGCGACCGAGAGGGCGTAGAGGAAGCCGGTGCAGACGGCGGCGACGTCGAAAGCGATGCAGTCGTCGATCCCGAGCGCGGTCTGCACCTTGGTCGCGCTCGCCGGGAAAGTCTGGTCCGGAGTGGCCGTGGCGAGAACGATCAGGCCGACCTCGTCCGCCGGCACCCCGGCCGCCGCGAGCGCCTTGCGCGCCGCCTCGGTCGCCAGAGTGGAGGTCGTCTCGCCGTCGGCGGCGATATGGCGGGCGTGGATTCCGGTGCGCTCGACGATCCATTCGTAACTGGTCTCGACCCGCTCGGCGAGCTCGGCGTTGGTGACCCGGCGCGGCGGAAGCGCCGAGCCGGTGCCCAGGATGATCGAGCGGCGGCTCATTTGGCGGCCATCTCCGCGCGGTGGCGGGAGATGTTGTCGAGATCCTCGATGATCTTGCGGGTAAGGTCCTCCCGAACCATTCGGGCGGCGACCCGGATGGCGTTGGCGACGCCTTTCTCGGTGGCGCTGCCGTGGCTCTTCACGACGAGGCCGTTCAAGCCGAGGAAGACGGCGCCGTTATGGTTGTTGGGATCGAGATGGTGCTTGAGCAGCTCCGTCGCCGGGCGCGAGATGAGGAAGCCGATCTTCGAGCGGATCGAGCTGGTGAAGGCGCGGCGGAGAAGATCGGTGACGAAGCGCGCCGTCCCCTCGAGCGACTTCAGGGCGATATTCCCGGAGAAGCCGTCGGTCACGACGACGTCGACGTCGCCCCTCGAAAGCTTGTCGCCCTCGATGAAGCCGTCGAAGCGCATTCCCAGATAATCGGCGTCGCGCAATATGGCCGCCGCCGCCTTGAGATCGTCGGTGCCCTTGAGCTCCTCGGTGCCGATGTTGAGGAGCTGGACCCGGGGCTTGGGAAGCTCCAGCACCACCCGCGCATAGGCCGCGCCCATGACGGCGAACTGGACGAGGTTCTGAACGTCGCATTCGGTGTTGGCGCCGAGATCGAGCATGACGAGGTCGTTGTCGCCGAGCGTCGGCAGAAGGGCCGCCAGAGCGGGCCGGTCGATCCCGGGCATGGTCCGAAGCGCCAGCTTCGACATCGCCATCAGGGCGCCGGTATTGCCGGCCGAGACGGCGGCATTGGCGTCGCCCGACTTCACCGAGGCGATGGCGAGGCCCATCGAAGTGGTCTTGGCGCGCCGGATCGCCTGGCTCGGCTTGTCCTCGGCGGTAATGACGTCGGGCGCGTGGACGATGTCGCACACCGCCCTCAGGCCGTCATGCTTGGCGAGCTCGGCCTTGAGCGCCGGCTCGTCGCCGAAGAGGATGAAGGAAAGGTCCTGACGGCGGCGATGAGCGCGCGCGGCGCCGGCCAGCATCACCTCGGGCCCGACATCGCCGCCCATCGCGTCGACTGCGATCCGCGGCCCGCTGCCCACCTATGCCGTCTCCCGAAAACCGTGAGGCGCCAGCTTAAGCCTCGACCGGCCGGATTTCACGTCCGTTGTAATGGCCGCACGCGGCGCACAGATTGTGCGGCAGGTGAAGCTCTCCGCAATGCTTGCATTCCTGGTAATTGGCCGGCTTCAGCGCATGATGGCTGCGGCGCATATTGCGCTTCGACGGCGAAGTTTTTCTTTTGGGGACGGCCATCCTGGCACCTGTTCTCAACTAGGGTTCGTGATTTGGCGAGCACGTTGCCGAGGGTCAACGGCGTATGAAGGCCGCTGGCCGTGCGGCCGGGGTGCCCGCGTGAGCGGTGTCGCCTATAGCGGATTTCGCTGCGGTTGCAAGCGCGCCCGCCGCGTGCGACTTCCCGGTCGAGACACGGGGAGAAGGCCATGATTCTGCCGATCACGCTGACCATCGCCGGAGCCGCGGCTTTGCTCAACATCTGGCTGGCGCGGCGGGTCGGCCAGATGCGCCTCGCCCACAAGGTGTCGATCGGCGACGGCGGCAACGAGGCGCTGATCGCCCGGATGCGCGCGCAGGCCAATTTCATCGAATATACGCCGTTCGTGCTCATCCTCCTCGGCCTCATCGAGCTGGCGGAGGGCTCGCAGCTGTGGCTGTGGATCGTCGGGATTGTCTACATAATCGGCCGGATCGCCCACGGCTTCGGAATGGACAGGTCCCGTACCGACCCGCTGAAGCTGAGGACGGTGGGGATCGTCGTGACCGCCCTCATCCTGTTCGGCCTCGCCGTCTACGCGATCGTCCTGCCCTATCTCCACCGCGAGCCGGCGCGGATCACCTATGCCGCGGCCGCGATCGCGGACTCGCCGAGCGGCTGACCGGGTCAACGGCGACGCAGCATCTCCGCCACGGTCTTGCCCGCGCTCCGGGAGTGGCCGTCGCCGGCCTCCTCCGCCTCCCGCTCGAGTGCGTCGCGAATCTCCTCGATCTGCCGATCGGTGAGATGCTCGATGCCGATGAACTGGCCCCGCGCCTTCGAGACGGCCCGGATCAGCTCGTCCAGCTTGGCCTGCATCGCCGCCGCGTCCCGGTTCTGGCTGTTCTGAATCAGGAAGACCATGAGGAAGGTGACGATGGTCGTGGCGGTGTTGACGACCAGCTGCCAGGTGTCGCTATATCCGAACAGAGGGCCCGTCAGGCCCCAGGCCGCGATCAGGACGAGGGCGATGACAAAGGTCAGCGGCTGCCCTGCCGCCATCGCAATTCGCGAGGCGATGGCCGTGAAAGCTCGGTCCATTGCGGTCCCCCTCGTTTCGTTACGGGCGTCAGCGTAGCGTCAGGTCCGGGGCGCCGCCATCCCCAGCACCTTGTCTCCCACGAAGGGATTGCTCGCGCGCTCCCGGGCGAAGGTGCTCATCGGGCCGTGGCCGGGAACGAAGGCGGTGTCGCCGCCCAAGGGCCACAGCTTCGTCGTGATGGCGTCGAGCAGGTCCTGGTGATTGCCCATCGGGAAGTCGGTCCGGCCGATCGAGCCCTGGAACAGGACGTCGCCGACGATGGCGAGCTTCGAGGGCGCATGGTGGAAGACGACGTGGCCGGGCGTGTGGCCGGGGCAATGATAGACGTCGAAGACCAGCTCGCCGACGGTCGCGGTGTCGGCGTCCTCGAGCCAGCGGACCGATTCGAACGGATAGCCGGGGACTCCGTAGCGGGCGCCGTCCTCGGCGAGCCGGTCGATCCAGAATTTGTCGGCGACATGCGGGCCTTCGATCTCCACCCCGAGCTCGTCGGCGAGGATCTTGGCCGATCCGCAATGGTCGATATGGCCGTGGGTAAGAAGGATCTTCTCGATCTTCACCCCATGCTGCTTCGCCGCCGCCTTCAAGCGGTCGAGATCGCCGCCGGGATCGGTGAAGGCGCCGAGCATCGTCTTGGTGCACCACAGGAGGCAGCAATTCTGCTGAAGCGGAGTCACCGGGATGATCGCGGCTTTCATCGGGGGTTCGGTCATGCCGGCGGAGATGGCGCGGGCGGGGGGAAAGTGCAACTGGGGCCGGCATTCACCCCGCCGTCATGCTGAACTTGTTTCAGCATCCAGCGACGAGCCGCCTCGCGGGCGAAGGACTGGACCCTGAAACGAGTTCAGGGTGACGACAGAAGCGATTCCGATCCCGCCGACTTCACGCTAAGGCACAGCCAATGACTCTCACCCATCTCCAGCGGCTCGAGGCCGAGGCGATCCATATCATGCGCGAGGCGGCGGCCGAGTTCGAGCGGCCGGTGATGCTCTATTCGGCGGGCAAGGACAGCTCGGTCCTTCTCCATCTGGCCAGGCTCGCCTTCGCGCCCGGAATTCCGCCCTTTCCCCTCCTCCACGTCGACACGATGTGGAAGTTCAAGGCGATGTACGCGCTTCGCGACCGCGCCGCGGCCGAGGCGGGGATGGAGCTGATCGTCCACCGCAATCCGGAGGCCGAGGCGCTCGGCATTAACCCGCTCGACCACGGCTCCTCGCTCCACACCCAGATGTGGAAGACCGACGGGCTTAAGCAGGCGCTCGACCGCCACGGCTTCGACGCCGCCCTCGGCGGGGCCCGCCGCGACGAGGAGCGGGTCAGGGCGAAGGAGCGAATCTTCTCCTTCCGCTCGGCCGGCCATCGCTGGGATCCGAAGCGCCAGCGGCCCGAGCTGTGGCGGCTCTTCAACGGCCGCAAGGCGAAGGGGGAGAGCTTCCGCATCTTCCCGCTCTCCAACTGGACCGAGCTCGACGTCTGGCAATATGTCGAGACGCAGGGGATCGAGGTCTCCTCCCTCTATTTCGCCGAGCCGCGGCCCACGCTGGAGCGCGACGGCAATCTGCTCATGGTGGACGACGAGCGGCTGAAGCCGGGACCGGGCGAGACGGTGGAGGAGCGCTGGGTCCGCTTCCGCACCTTGGGCTGCTATCCGCTTTCCGGCGCCATCGAGAGTAGGGCCGCGACCGTCCCCGAGCTGATCGAGGAGATGCGGACCGGCCGCCAGTCGGAACGGCAGGGCCGGCTGATCGACCGCGACGGGACCGCGTCGATGGAGCGCAAGAAGCGCGAGGGGTATTTTTAGATGGGCGGAGACGGGAACGTCGCTGGGGCGACGGGAGAGAAGACCCTCCTTCGCCTCATCACCTGCGGCTCGGTCGACGACGGCAAGTCGACCCTGCTCGGGCGGCTGCTCTTCGAGACCGGCTCGGCCTTCGACGACGAGCTCGCTTTGTGCGGCGACGATCTTTCGCGACTCGTCGACGGGCTCGAGGCCGAACGCGAGCAGGGCATCACGATCGACGTCGCCTATCGCTTCTTCGCGACGGCAAGGCGCAAATATATCGTCGCCGACGCTCCCGGCCACGAGCAATATACGCGCAACCTCGTCACCGGCGCCTCGACCGCCGAGCTGGCCCTCGTTCTGGTCGACGCACGCAAGGGCGTGCTCACCCAGACCCGGCGGCATAGCTTCCTGTGCCGGCTGCTGGGCGTCAGGCATTTCGCGCTGCTCGTGAACAAGATGGACTCGGTCGGGTTCGCCCGGGCCGCCTTCGACGAGATCGTCGCCGATTATTCGGCGCTGGGCGAGCGCTTCACCGCCATCCCGGTCTCGGCGCTCACCGGCGACAACGTGGCCACGCGCTCGCCGGCGATGCCCTGGTACGAGGGGCCGACCCTGCTCGAGCATCTGGAGACGGTGACGCCCGGCGAGGAGTCGGACTCGGGCCCGTTCGAGATGCCGGTCCAGTGGGTGAGCCGCCACGGCAGGCGCGGCTTCGCCGGGATGGCGGTCCGGGGCTCGGTTCGGCGCGGCGACCAGGTCCGGGTGATGCCGTCGGGCGTTCGGGCGACGGTCGAACGGATCGCGCTCGGCGGGACGGAGCTGGAGAAAGCCGGGCGCGGCCAGTCGCTGATGCTGTCCTTCGCCGAGGAGGTGGATTGCTCCCGCGGCGACGTCATAGCGTCGGCCGACCGTCCGCCCGAGGCCGCCGACCAGTTCGAGGCGACCCTGATCTGGATGGCGGAGGAGGAGCTGGTCGCCGGAAGGCAATATGGGCTCAAGCTGGCGACCCAATTTGCCCTGGCGACGATCCACACGCCCAAATATGAGATCGACGTCAACACGCTCGAGCAGGTGCCGGCGCACGGGCTCCGGCTGAACGGCATCGGGGTCGCCAATCTGTGGACCGACCGGCCTCTGGTGTTCGAGGCCTATGACGACAATCGCGACCTCGGCGGCTTCATCCTCATCGACCGGGTGACCAACGAGACGGTCGGCGCCGGTCTCATCCGCCATTCGCTTCGCCGCTCGCAGAACCTCCATCTCCAGACCCTCGACGTGACCCGGGAGTCGCGGGCGGCGATGAAGGGGCAGAAGCCCCGGCTGCTCTGGTTCACCGGGCTTTCCGGCGCCGGCAAGTCGACTATCGCCAATCTGGTCGAGAAGAAGCTTCATCTCGCCGGTCGGCACACCTTTCTTCTCGACGGCGACAACGTCCGGCTGGGCCTCAACCGCGACCTCGGCTTCTCCGACGCCGACCGGGCGGAGAATATCCGCCGCGTGGGCGAGACCGCCCGGCTGATGCTCGACGCCGGGCTGATCGTCCTCGCCGCCTTCATCAGCCCGTTCCGGGCCGAGCGGCGGATGGTCCGCGAGATGCTGGGCGAGGGGGAATATGTCGAGATCTTCGTCGACGTTCCGCTCGCTTTGGCCGAGGAACGCGACGCCAAGGGCCTCTACGCCAAGGCCCGCGACGGCCTCATCCCCAATTTCACCGGCATCGGCTCGCCCTACGAGCCGCCGGAGGCGCCGGACATTCGGGTCGACGCGGCGGCGCTGACTCCGGAGCAGGCGGCGGACGAGATCGTCAGGTGGCTGGGACGGGGCACCCCCTGAATTTCTCCCCCGGAAATCCGGGGGAAGGATTTCAGTCGAGGCGCCGTGCCTTGCCGGCTATCGTCAGCCGCTCGCCGGCCAGCCGGACGGACTTGTCCCCCACCTCCGTCTGCCAGTGGCGATAGGCGATCCCGTGAACCTCGGCGATTTCGCACATCGTCGCCACTTCCCGTTCCAGGGCCGCCACGCTCGCTTCGTGGGTCCGGACGACGCGCAGGCACTTTCCCCTCCCGTCCCCGGCGCCGATATAGCTCGAATAGCCTTTCTCTCCCAAGGCCGCCGAGGCCACCAGAAGGCGGGCCTCCTCGCGGCTGCAAAGCACGAAGCCGGCCTCCAGGGTCGCGGGCGGTGGGTCCGCCAAAGCGAGTATGTCGGGCATCGCCCGGGCGACGAAGGGCAAATTGGCCGCCGCGCACGGGACGGCGGGCGGCCGGTGGGCGCAGCCCGACGCGGCCAGGGCGAGGGCGGCGAGCAGGGCCGGCCTCATCGCTGCACCGCTCCCAGCGCCTCATATTCGAACAATCGGAAGCGATAGCGCTGCTGGGCCCGTATGTTGGCGGCGACCTTGCCGTGAAGGGCCTCGTCCCAAACGCCCCACCGTTCGATGAAGGCCTTCGAGGCCTCCGAATCGCCCCCTTCCTGGATAGCGATCACCTGCTTCAGAAGCTCCCGCACCGCCTCGTGATAGCGGTCGTAGTCGATGCCGAGCTTCGCGCTCGAGCGGTCGAAGCTCAGCACCTTCCGGTCCAGGAACCAGTTCCACTGAATCAGCTGCATCATGTTGTAGGGCTGCTCGCGGCGCGGCCGGTTGTTCTGGAGGGTCCGCAGGATCCCGCTGGCGTAGAGCGAGCGAAGCTGGTCCTCGCTATAATAGGAACGGCGGCGAAGCTCCTTGGCGACGAACAGGGAGACAAGGTCCGCCTTCAGCTCCTCGAGCAGATTGGAGTCGGCGCCGATCGCGTCGAGGGTCCGGCCCGACGCGGTGACGTCGGGGCCGAGATAATGGCCGACCTCGTGCCAGAGCGTCCGGTAGAAATTGCCGTCGGGGGTGAGGTGGGTCGCCTGGCCGGGGGCGACCGCCGCGCCGTAAATGTCGCCCGAGCCCCGGAACAGGTCCGGATTGCGCATGATGTTGGCGCGAAGCAGGATGATGCTTCCGTAGCGCTCGACCAGATAGGCTTCGTTGGGCAGGTTGGTCGCGGTGTTGCCGCCGCGGGTCTGGCCGAAATCGGCGACGACGTCGTAGACCCCCACCGGGATGTCCTCCATCACCCGCCGCCGACGCTCGTAGGGCAGGCTGTTCTCGAGCTCCTGAATGCCCTTCATCGCCTCGCGAAGCTCGGCCGATTCCCGGGTCCGGGTGGCGAGCAGGCTGAGCCCGTAAAAGGCGCGGGTGCCGAGAAGCTCGTCGTCATAGGTTTCGTAGGCGCCGATCTGGGCGTTGAGATTCTTGAACCGCCCCTTCAGCCAGGCGGCGTCGCCCGATTCGTAATCGTCGCTGAGGAGATCGCGGGCTCGGTTGCGAAGATAGCGGGCGAATTGCGGGTCCGAGCCCTCGACCGCGTCGGCCGCCTCGCCCAGCAGGCCGTGGCTCCGGACCATCTCGTCGGCGAAGGCGAGCGAATAGGGGATTGCGTAGAGGATTCTCCGGTTGGGCCGCTTCGCGAGCGCCTCGAGGCGGCCGCGAAGCCCCGGGTGAAGCGTGTCGATGACCGGATATTGGCGGAGCTTGGCGAGGTCGCGCTTGAGAATTGCAGCTTCCGCCCGCCGAACGACCGAACGAGGGTCGGCCAGCCGGGCGCGCTCGTCCGGATGGGCGGCCAGATACGAGTCGAGCTCCGCCTTGCCGAGGTCCCAGGGATAGACGTTCTTGCCCGGAGGCGCGTCGGCGACGGCGAGCGCGGGCTCGCGCTTGTTCTCCAGAGTCGTCGCGATCGGCCCCTGGTTGAGCCGGTAGAGGGTGTAGAGGGCCCGGCCCTGCGGGTCGGTGCGCCGCGACAGAGCGGCGCGGACGGAGAGCGCATTCCGATGCCGCTGCTGCTCGTAGACGTCCTGGAAGATCCGCCCGACCTCGAGCAGCTTCGCCACCGCGACCCGCTCGCCCGGCGAAAGATGGGCGAGCGACGGCGCGAGGCGGATCGTCTGAGTCTTGTCGAGGATCGCCCGAACCTGCGCCGGCGCCCATTCGCGCGGCGCGGCGGGCGCCTGGGCGGCGGCGGCCGACACGAAGAGGATGGCCGGGAGCAACCCGAAGGACGCCAGGGAAAGCCTCACATCATTCTCCGATCTTCCAGAATCGACAGCATCGTGTCGTTAGCGGCCCATGCCGCCAGCGTCATGCTGAACTTGTTTCAGAACCCCAGGCCGAGCCGCTCCTCCGTCTGCCGTCGTCGAATCGAGCGCGTTTGCTCCCGGGCCGGCAGGCCCTGGATTTTTTGAGAGAAGGCACGAAGGCAGGACGTAGAAACAAGGTGGTCCCGACGTCGTGCCTTCGTGCCTTCGTGCCTTCTCTTGAAATTGGCGCCCGAGGCGCCGGCGACCCGCACAGTCGCTCGTCCCACATCCGACATCGGAACGGACGGCAGGCCGGGGCCCCCGAACGCGTTCGGGGTGACGGTTCGGCGCGGAGTCTCTAGGCTTACCCGCGATGGAAGATTTCGTGCTGAGCCTGACCCGCGGCAATGTGTCGGAGGTGAAGATCGTGCTGGCCACGGTCGTCGCCTTGCTCGCCGCCTATCAGGTCGCCCTGATGGCGGTCGGCTACGGCAAGGTCCGGCTGCCTTTCCTCAAGCCGCTGCCGGCCTCGAAGGCGCACCGGGCGATCGGCGACTCGATCGTCGCTGTGACGGTCACCGTGGCAATCATGTGCATCGGCTATTTCGGGTTCGAGGACGATAAGGCGGTCCATATCCTGCTCGCCTGCGCGCTGATGGCCGTGCTCGGCTTCAAGATCCTGGTCGTTCGCCGGCTTCACCGGCTCGGTCACTGGCTGCCGGCGCTCGGGATCACGGTCTTCCTCCTGTTCTGGGCGACCTGGCTGTCGGCGGCGGCGGAGCATCTGTTCTGAAGGAGGCGCGCGTGGAGGACGAGGTGAAGGACAAGGCGAAACCGGGCGGGACGGGCCGCCAGCTCCTCCTGTCGCTGGCCGCGGCGGCCCTGATCGTCGCCCTCGCCATCTGGGCGGTCACCGCGAAGCTGGGCCCGACCAGCATCGCCGAGCGGGAGGCCCGGGAGGAGCAGGCCGAGGAGGCGGCGGAGGCGCGCGAGGAGGCCGCCGAGGAAACCGAGGAAGCCGGCGAGGAAAGTGGCAGGAACCGGCGCCGCGGTGGACGGGATCGGTGAGCCCGCTCGGGCGCGCCCTGTGCCTGTCGCTGGCGGCTTTGGCGGGCGCTTGCGCGACGGTCCCGGCCGAGCCGCCTCCGGCGCCTGGATCGAGCTACGCCTGGGCGACGTTCGACTCGCGCGGGATCGCCCGCTCGGGAGCCTCCGGATTCGCCGACCGGGCGGCCGGGCGGGCGCTCACCATCGACGATCCGGTCCGGATCGCCTCGATCACCAAGCTCCATGTGGCGCTCGCAGTGATTCGGCTGGTCGAGCAGGGCAGGCTCGACCTGGACGAGGACGTCTCGGCGCATCTCGGCTGGAAGCTTCGCAATCCCGGCTTTCCCGACCGGCCGATCACGCTTCGACTTCTGCTTTCCCACCGGTCTAGCCTTCGCGACGACGCCGGTTACGCCCTTCCGCTCGGAACGACCGTTCAGGAGGCGGTCGCCGTTCCGGAGGCCTGGGACAAGGTGAATCCGCCCGGCACCTTCTTTCGCTATTCCAACCTCGGCTTTCCGGTCGTCGCCTCCGTCCTGGAGCGGGCGACGGGGGAAAGGTTCGATCGCCTGATGGATCGCCTGGTGCTGAAGCCGCTGGCCCTCGACGCCTGCTTCAACTGGACGACCTGCCCGGACAGCGCGATTCTCCGGGCGGCGGTGCTCTACGCGCCCGGCGGCGCCGTGCTCCGCGACGATCTGAAGGGGGCCAGGCCGGCCTGCCCGGTGGTTCCGGCCGCGGACGGCGGCTGCGACCTGGCCGCCTACCGCCTCGGCACCAACGGCGCCCTCTTCTCGCCGCAGGGCGGGCTTCGGATCTCCGTCCGCGACCTCGCCAAGGTCGGCGGGCTGCTCCTTCGCAAGGGCCGGCTCGCCGACGGCACCCCATTTCTCGCCGAGCAAAGCCTGGCCGAGATGGAGCGGCTCCACTGGCGCTTCGACGGCGGCAACGGCGCCAGCGAGAAGAATTTCTATTGCGGCTACGGCCTCGCCGTCCAGATCCTCGCCCGCTGCGCGCCGGGCGACGACCCCTTCGGCGACGGCAGGCCGCGGACCGGCCATGCCGGCGACGCCTACGGCCTTCGCTCCGGCCTGTGGATCGACCGCTCGACCGGCCGAGGCATAGCCTATTTCGCCACCGCCCTGGGCGACGACCCCCCGCTCGGCCGCTCCGCCTACCGAGCCATGGAAGAATGGCTGGCCGCAAAGGCCCGGTAGCGCCCCACGCCCATCGCGGGCTTATCCTCCCGGACCGACAGGCCCCGGGTTTCTCTTCGAAATTGTCCCCCGCGATGGGCCCCGAGGCGAAGTCACGGGCGCGGCGCCATCTTTTGCGGGGACACTCTTTTGCGGGGACACAATACCTATTTGTCGACCGAATTGGGTATTGTGTCCCCGTAATTCCCGGCTGTGGTCCGCCACCTTGGCATCGAGTGCGTTTCCTGGAATTTTTTGGAGGGAAGGCACGAAGGTACAAGAAAAAGTCGCAGGCGTCGGCGCCGATCCTTTTCTTGTACCTTCGTGTCTTCTCTTCAAAAAATGGCGCCGAGGCGCCGGGTAACAGGCGGAGCGGTTCGACCCCCATCCAACCCGACAGCGCCGACGGACCCCACGGCGCCGTCATCTTTTGCGGGGACACAATACCTATTTGCCGGCCGAATTAGGTATTGTGTCCCCGTAATTCCTGGAATTTTGAGAGAAGGCACGAAGGCGCAAAGGCACGACGTAGAAAGGGGCCGCTCTACGTCGTGCCTTTGCGCCTTCGTGCCTTCTCTTTGAAATTGGCGCCCGCGGCGATGGGAAGCCGCCAAAGCCTCTATCCGACATCCGCCCTGACAACGGCCGACGGGCCCTGGCGAGGTCAAGGGTGACGGGGCTTACATTTTTTGCGGGGACACAATACCTATTTGTCTCCCGAATTAGGTATTGTGTCCCCGTAATTGCTATGATCTGGCCCCAGCTCAGCGAAGCCCGCGACGGGCCGACCGTCGCCGCGCTTCATCTCTACAGCCAGATATTGGGCAAGGCGGCGGTCGCGCTCCTGCCGTGGCGCAACCATGGCTGGCACGTCACCCTTCGACTCCATCCGCGCGGCCTCCGCACCGAGCCGCTCTACGGCCCGGCCGGCCCGTTCGAGCTCGGGCTCGACCTGGTCGCCCATGAATTCACCTTATCCGACGCAGGCGGTGTCCGGCGCCTGCCGCTTCGGCCGATGTCGGTGGCGCAATTCCACGCCGACGTCGCGGCCCAGCTCGGCGCCGCCGGGCACTCCGTCCGAATCCACGACCGGCCCAACGAGATCGATCCGGCCCTGCCCTTCGCCGAGGATCGCGAGAGCCGCGCCTACGACCCCGACAGCGCCTCGCGGCTGCTCGGAGCGCTTCTGAACGCCGATCGCGTGTTCCGGATGTTCCGTTCGGGCTTTCTCGGCAAGGCGAGCCCGGTCCATTTCTTCTGGGGCAGCTTCGACCTCGCCGTCACCCGATTCTCCGGCCGCCCGGCGCCGCTCCATCCCGGCGGGATCCCGCACCTTCCCGACGAAATCACCCGCGAGGCCTATAGCCACGAAGTCTCCAGCGCCGGCTTCTGGCCCGGCGGGGCCGGCGGCGGCGGCGATCCCTTTTTCTATTCCTACGCTTATCCGTCTCCCACGGGTTTCGGCAAAGCGAAGGTGGAGCCGGAAGCGGCACGGTTCGACGAGGGACTTGGCGAGTTCGTCCTGCCCTATGAAGCGGTGCGCTCGGCCGGCGATCCGGACTCGGCGCTGCTCGCCTTCCTGGAAGGCACCTACGCCGCCGCCGCCGATCTCGCGCGGTGGGACCGGCCGGCCCTCGATTGCGCGCCGGGCCGGCCCGGAGTGCCGCGCGCGCTTTAAATCCTCCCCCCGAAAAATCCGGGGGGAATGAAGCTAGAGCATGATCATTTTAGACTGAAGCGCTGTCTCATCCCGTCATGCTGAACTTGTTTCAGCATCCAGCTTTCCGCTTCCCGGGCGAGCGACCAGCTGGACCCTGAAACAAGTTCAGGGT